>Ga0070683_100000218_pt1 | contig 39251 bp, 43 predicted proteins | sample KBSC713LmetaG_FD_64662 | JGI IMG/M metagenome (GOLD analysis project Ga0070683, IMG submission 64662) | Corn rhizosphere microbial communities from Kellogg Biological Station, Michigan, USA - KBS C7.1-3L metaG | ecosystem: Host-associated > Plants > Roots > Rhizosphere ... | reverse complement strand
CGCCTGCCCAACGGCTACGACCACAACTGGAAGGTGATCGCCGACAACTACCTGGAGGGCTATCACATCCCGGTGGGGCATCCGGGCCTCCTGCGCATGCTCGACTACAAGCGCTACCTGGCCACCATCGGCAAGCGCCACGCGTGGATCGACGGGCCGTTCCGCGGCAAGCCGTCGAAGAACTACCAGGAGCGGCTCTACCAGCGGCTGATGCGGCCGATGCAGGGCTTTCCCAAGGAGCTGGAGGGGGCCTGGACCTACGTCCACCTGTGGCCGGCGACGTTCATCGACATCTATCCCGACCAGATCGACACCTGGCAGCTGTTCCCGGCCGGGCTGCGGCGGACGCGCACCGAGGCGCGGATCTACCACAGCGGGTCGGGCGCCCTGCGCGACCGGCTGGTGCGGACGATCAACTGGCGGTTCAACAGCAAGGTGATGGCCGAGGACGTCGAGCTCTGCGACGCGGTGCAGCGGGGCCTGGAGTCGCGCACGTACGAGCGGGGAGTGCTGAACCGCAACGAGAACGGCGTGCTGAACTTCCACAACCTGCTGCGCGAGGCGCTGCCGGGCATCGACGAGGCGTGAGCGGCGCGATGGCCCTCCCGGCCCGGCGGCGCGCCGATCCGGACGGCTGGCTGTTCCTGACCCCCGAGATCGAGCGCGAGGTGCCGTCGCTGGTCGACGCGCTTCGCCAGGGGGCCGCTGCGGTCGAGGAGCGGCGGATCGAGCGGCTCATCCACCGCGGCTCGTTGGGGACGTGGTTCCAGTACCTGCGGGATGTCCGCAGCCGTCTGGAGCAGGGCGTCTCGACCGGTGCCGATCCCCAGCTGACCCGGCGGCTGGCCCTGATCCTGCGCGAGCAGTACCTGCTCGTCCCGGCCCTGCGGCCGGATGACCCGAACGACGCGCCGGAGCTGGCCCGGCTGGAGGAGCTGACGTGAACTTCGACCTGACCCCCGCCCAACTCGACCTGCGGACGCGCGCCGCGGGCTACGTGGACGACGTGCTGATCCCGCTCGAGGTCGAGTCCGAGCTCGCGCTCGGGCGGCTGCCGGAGGAGGTCGGCCAGCGGGTGCGGCGGGAGGCCCGCGAGCGCGGGCTGGACGCGGGCAACCATGCACCTGAGCACGGCGGCCGGGGATGGTCGAACATGGAGCAGTCGCTGGTGCACGAGGAGCTGGGTCGCAACACGAACGCGATCTGGTGGCACATGGGCGGCGCCTACAACGTGCTGTCGCGGGGCACCCCGGAGCAGATCGAGCGCTACCTGCTGCCGACGCTGCGCGGTGAGCGCAGCGACGCCTACGCCGTCACTGAGGGCAACGCCGGCTCCGACGCCGGCGGCATCGAGGGCACGGCTGAACGGTTGGGCGACAGCTTCCGGCTGCGGGCCGAGAAGTGGTTCGTGACCACCGGCGACAAGGCCGACTACTTCATCGTGATGGTGAACGTTGTCGAGCAGGACGCCCGCCTGCCCACGCTGTTCCTGGTCGATCGCGACCTTCCGGGTATCGATTTCGTCGACGACCCGCCGTTCACCCACAACTATCCCCACGGCCATCCGACGATCCGCTTCGACGTGCAGCTGCCAGAGTCCGCCGTGCTGGGTGGCCCCGAGCGGATCGGCCAGGGCGACGAGCTCCAGAACGAGTGGTTTGTCGAGGAGCGGCTCCACATCGCAGCCCGCTGTGTCGGCGCCATGCGCCGGCTGCTCCACGAGACGGTCGAGTGGTCGCTCGACCGCCAGCAGTTCGGTTCCCGGATCTACGACTTCCAGGGCGTCTCCTTCCCGCTGGCCGACTCGGCGGCCGATTGCGTGGCGGCCCGCCTGCTCGTGTACCACGTGGCCGCCCTGGCCGACGACCCCGGCGTCGACCGCAAGCTCGTGCACGCGCACGCCAGCATGGCCAAGCTGTTCGCCAGCGAGGCCGCCTGGCGTTGCGCCGACCGCTGCGTCCAGGCGTTCGGCGGCCGTGGCTACATGCGCACCAACGTCGCCGAGCGCTTCCTCCGCGAGTTGCGCGTCGACCGCATCTGGGAGGGCACAAGCGAGATCCAGCGCCTGATCGTCGCCCGTGGCCTGGAGCGCCGGGGCGTGGAACGCCTGCTGTCCGTGTGAACAAATGTGTCAGACACTCTTGTTCACCCGACCGCTGGTGGTGAACACAGGTGTCTGACACTTTTGTTCACTCGACCGCTGGTGGTGAACACAGGTGTCTGACACTTTTGTTTCGCCCTGCGACAGACAGCTGCGCACGGCCGGCCGTAGGCTCGCGGCATGGGTCGCCCGACGAGAATCGACTACCCCGGCGCGTTGCAGCATGTGTGGGCGCGCGGAGCGCGGCAGAAGCTGCTCTTCTTCTCACCGACCGACTACCGCGTCTACCTCGCCCGGCTTGGGCAGGCCGGCCGCCGGTTCAAGTGGCTCGTGCACGGCTACTGTCTGATTCCCAACCACGTGCACCTGATGATCGAGACGCGCGAGGCGACGCTGTCGGAGGGCATGAAGTGGTTTCACGAGACCTACGCAAGGGACTTCAATCGAGTCCACGGCTATCGTGGCCACGCCTTTCAGGGACGCTTCGGGTCCAAGCCGATCCGAGATGCATTTCACGAGGACACCGCCTTCTGGTACCTCGCGATGAATCCGGTCGAAGCAGGTCTTTGCCGGCGGCCTGAGGAGTACGCCTGGTCGAGCTTCGGCGCGGTTGCAGGCACCGTTCCTCCGGAGAGCTTCGTGACCATGACGCGGGCTCACAGAGTCCTCGCCCGGTGCCCGTATCCGCCGGGATCGAATCCACCGCTGGCCGAGTTGCTCGCCGATGGAACGACTGCCTCGATTCTCACCGCCCGTGAGCACGGCTACGTGTTGCGCGACATCGCACTCCATCTTGGCATGCCGCTCTCCACGGTCCACAAGCGGTTGCGGGTGAACACAGGTGTCTGACACCCGTGTTCACGACTTCAAGTGGGGTGGACAAAAGTGTCAGACACCTGTGTTCACCGTAAGCTTCGGCCGTGCGGCGGGTGTGGATAATCGGGGCGAGCGGGTCGGGCAAGACGACGCTCGGCGCCCGGCTGGCGGCGGCTCTGGGCGTGCCGCACGTCGAGCTCGACGCGCTGCACCACGGGCCAGGGTGGTCGGAGCCTACCGCCGAGCAGTTCCGGGCGGTGGTGCGGCCGCTGGTCGAGGGCGAGAGCTGGGTGATCGACGGCGGGTACTCGCACAAGCTGGGCGACCTGATCCCCGCGGCCGCCGACACCGTGATCTGGCTCGACCTGCCGCTGCACGTGACCATGCGGCGGCTGCTCGCACGCACACTCGACCGGCTGTGGAACCGCCGCGAGCTCTGGAATGGCAACCGCGAGAGCCTGCGCGGAGCCTTCTGGGGTCGCGAGTCGCTGACCTGGTGGGCCGTGCGAAAGCATCGCGAGTATCGCCGCACGCTGCCGCAACAGTTCGCGGGCCCGGACTACGCCGCCACACGCGTCGAGCGGCTGCGGTCGGCCGCGGACGTCGAACGGTTGCTGGCCAGCGCCGGCGCCGGCTGAGCGGCATGGCACACTAGAGGGTCATGGCCGTTCCCGAGACCCACCGCATCCAGGACGTCCCCACCACCACCCAGCTGGCCGGCCGCATCGGCGGCGCCCTGGCGGCGGTCGGCGAGGGCTGGGTGGAGGGCGAGGTGCGCCAGATCAAGAGCTCCCGCGGGCACTTCTACCTGTCGCTGACCGACGGCGAGACCGACCTGGAGTGCGTGATCTGGCAGTCCTGGGCCTCCCGGATCGGCGAGCTGCCGGCCCAGGGCGCGCTGGTGCAGGTGCACTACCGGCGAGTGGCCCTGTTCCACTCACGCGTCAACCTCCACGTCGACCGCATCCGCGAGACCGGTGAGGGAGAGCTCCGCCGCCGTGCCCGTGAGACCCTGGAGCGGCTGACCCGGGATGGCCTTACCAACCCCGCGCGCCGCCCGCGCATCCCCCGCTACCCGCGCCGAATCGGACTGATCTGCGGCAAGGGCTCTCACGCTCAGGCCGACGTCGTCAAGGCCGTGATGGAGCGCTTCCCGCCGGCCAGCATCGTCTGCTGCCCGGCCGCCGTCCAGGGCAAGTACACGGTGCCCGAGGTGATCGGCGCCATCGCACGGCTGTGCGCGATCGACGGCGTCGACGTGATCCTGGTGGCCCGCGGCGGTGGCGGCGTCGCCGACCTGCACCCGTTCAGCGACGAGCGGCTGTGCCGCGCCGTGGCCGCCAGTCCGGTGCCGATCGTGACCTCGATCGGCCACACCAAGGATCGCCCGGTCTGCGACCAGGTGGCCGCCGGCTCCGCCGACGTGCCGGCCAAGGCCTGCGCCCTGTTCCTGCCCAGCGGGGCCGAGCTGGCCCGCGACCTTGCCGACGCCCGGGCGGCGATGGAACGCGCACGCCAGCGGTTCCGACGCACCCGGGAGGGCTTCGACCGCGCCGCGGCACGCCTCGCCTGCGAGCGGATCATGCGCCACGTCAGCGGCAGGCTCGACCGCTCGGCTGCCGACCTGCACCGCCACGCCGTGGCCTTCACCGCCGGCGTGCGGGTGCTGCTGGACGCTGCCGCCGATACGCGGCGCCGGGCCGCCCAGCGGACGCCCCGGCCGGAGATCCTCGACGGTCATCGCACGCGGTTCGCGATGGCCGGGCGAATCGCCTCTGAGCGGGTGGCCGCCAGCCGAAGCTCCGCCGGGCGGTGCCTCGAGGCGGTGCTTCGCAGCGGCCGGGCGGGGCACACGGCCGCGGCCGCGCGCCTTCAGCACCAGTCGGCCCTGCTCGACGCCCGAGACTACCGCCGCCGGGGCTATGCGATCGTCCGCCGCCAGGACGGCACGGCGGTCGCCACCGCCGCCGCGCTGCGTCCCGGCGACGGCGTCGAGATCGGCTTCGCGGACGGCGTCGCCGAGGCCGGGGTGACCGGGATCACGCTGCGAGAAGAGGAGGCGGAATGAACCAGGAGGCAGCTGGACAGCCGATCGCTGTCAGCTTCGAGGCGGGCATGGCGCGCCTGGAGGAGATCAGCCAGGAGCTTGACTCGGGCGACACGTCGCTCGACCGCACGATCGAGCTGATGAAGGAGGGCAAGGGCCTTGAGCAGGCGCTGCGGGCCTACCTCGACCGCGCAGCGGAGCGGTTGACCGCCATCGAACAGGGCGAGATGGCCAGCCTCTACGAGATCGTGTCGATCGGCGACCCGCCGGCCGAGCAGCCGGCGCCTGCACAACGCCCGTCCGACACCCACGACCCGGGCTCGATCCCTCCCGACCGGCCGCCCGAGACCGCGCAGGACGACCTGTTCGGCGCCCCCGGCGACGACGTGTCCTTCTAGACCAGGATTCGCTCTGCCATCGAGGGCGCGCAGCCCTGATTGAGCATGTGCACCGCGCGATGCAGGTCGGCGTCGCTTCGGGCCAGCCTCTCCGCCACCTTGAGCGGATATCCGGCCTGGAGCAGCACGTGGAGCCGCCATGCCTCGACGGCCTCCGACAGCGCTCCCCGCGGCTTGTGAACAAGTTGTGCAGCAGTCATGCGCAAGGATGGTATGGGGCCGCCCGGACAGACTCCCGGCCACGCGGTATGGTCGCCGTCATGGCACGCTTGCGAGGCATCTGGCTCGAGTTGCGGGTCATCCCCGTGCTGCTCTGGAGCTTCTCTGCGATCACCCTGGGAACGGCGCTGGCGGCCGACGACGGCACCCTCCACGGCTGGTACTACCTGGGTGCTGTGACGCTCGGCCTGCTGATCCAGGGACTGATCGCCCACTGCTTGAACGAGCTCGAGGACTGGCGCTCGGGCACCGACCGCCACGACTCGCCGCGGGTGATCTCCGGCGGCAGCAAGGTGCTCGTCAACGGCCTGCTGTCGCGCCGCGGGCTGATCGGCCTGTGGTGGGCGGCCTTTGCCTTGACCACCATCCTCGGGCTGGCCATGGTGGCCTCGCGTGGGATCGTGATGCTGCCGTTCGGCCTGGCCGGCGTAGCGGGAGCGGTGTGCTACACGCTGCCGCCCGTGCGGGCCGCCTACCACCCGGTGATCGGCGAGCTGATCGCCTTCGTCTGCCTCGGTCTGTGCGTGATCGGCGCTGCGGTGCTGCAGGGCGGGGACATCGACGGCCCGACCCTCGCCGCAGCGGTCGCCGTTGCCGCCTATGCGGTCGGCATGCTGATGGTGCACCACTACCTCGACCATGACGCCGACCGCTCGGCGCGGCCGCAGAAGCGGACGACGATCGTCGCACTGGGGCTGGAGCGGGGCCGGTACTACGCGATCGCCTGGTGCGTGCTGGCCATCGCCGCCGCCATCGCGGCCGCTGCGAGCAGGCCCGAGCTGCTGCCGCTGGTCGGCGCCTACGCGCTCGGCCTGGTTGCCCACGTCCGCTGCCGGCCGCGCGACGTGGCATCGGTCACGCGGTGCGAGCTGGCCATCATCTTCGCCGGGATCAGCGGCGCGCTGGTGTCGGCCGCGCTGCTGGTCCCCGCCCTGGCCTGGGCGGCGCTGGCGGCCGCGGCGCTGATCGCCGCCGAGCTGCGGCTGGCCGTCTCGCCCGCCGAGAGGCCGGCCCAGTGACGCTCGAAGATCGGCTGGTCGACGCGTACTCCGCGGCCGGGCAGCATGCCCGCGAGGGCGAGCGGGTGCTGGCCGTGATGCCCGCCGAGCCGGGTCTCGGCCGAACCGTGTTTCTGGCCGCCTTCGGGCCTCCCGACGACGAGCCTAGCTACCTGGCCCTGGACGCCCGCCACGATCCGGTTGAGGACGCCCAGCTGGTGAAGGACGCGGTCACCATGCTGGCCCTGGCCGAGCTGGCGGAGGAGGCCTCGGGCGCCCTCGCCGCCGCCGAGCTGGCCGATCGATTCGCCGCCGCCCGGGCCGCGCTGGCCGACCGCCCGCAAGCCGATGCCGCAGCCGCCGTGCTGGAGGGCCTGGCCCGGGTGGAGGAGATCGCCGCCGGCCCGCGTGTGGCCACGCCACTGCTGCTCGACCGGCTGGCCGCCGCGGCGGCGGAGCTGGGCGCGGCGGCCAACGGCTATGAGCACGCGCTCGACGAGCTCGGCCGCGAGCTCGGAGAGTCGGGGGCCGACCCAGCGCAGCTGGCGCCGGCCTGGGAGGCGCTGGCGGCGCTGAACGCCCGTGCCGACCCCGGCTCGTTCTCGGCGACCCTGGCCGGCACCACCGGCCCGGTCGAGCAGCTCGTCGCCGAGGTGGTGCAGCGCTACCGGGCGCCGCTCGTATGATCCGCCCGTGCGCCTGTTCGACAGCCTGATCGCCCGCACGCTGCCGGCCGTGCCCCGGCCGGTGGTGCGCCACTTCGCCGACCGGTACATGGCGGGGGAGAAGCTCAGCGACGCCGTCGACACGGTGCGGCGGCTGAACAGGCGCGGCGCGGCGGCGACGGTCGACGTGCTGGGGGAGTTCGTCACCGAGCGGTCGCAGGCCACCGAGACGGTCCGCCAGTACCTGGCGCTGCTCGAGGCGATCCGCGACAACGCCCTCGACTCGCATGTCTCGATCAAGCTGACCGCCCTCGGCCTGGAGATCGATCCCCAGTTCGCCCGCGAGAACCTGGCCCCGGTGGTCGCGGCGGCCGCCGAGCAGGGCACGTTCATCCGCATCGACATGGAGGACAGCCGCCACACCGACGAAACGCTGCACATCTACCGCGAGCTGCGCCAGGCGGGCAACGACGGCGTCGGCATCGTCATCCAGTCCTACCTGCGGCGGGCGATCGGCGACGTCCGCGACCTCCGCGACCTGGCGCCTCGCGTGCGGCTGGTGAAGGGCATCTACGTCGAGCCGGCAGCGGTCGCCTACCAGGATCCGACCCAGATTAACCGCAGCTACGTCGACCTGCTTGAGGAGCTGATCGACGGCGGCTCGCACGTCGCCGTGGCCACCCACGACGAGTCGCTGATCACCGCCGCCCAGCGGATCGCTCGCGAACGGGGGCTGTCGCGCGACGGCTATGAGTTCCAGCTGCTGCTGGGCGTCAAGGAGCACCTGCGCGACCGGCTGATCGGCTCGGGTGAGCGGGTGCGCATCTACGTGCCGTTCGGCGAGGCCTGGTATGGCTACTCGGTGCGGCGGCTGAAAGAGAACCCCAGTATCGCCGGGTACGTCGCCAAGGACGTGCTCGGAAGCGTCGTCCGCCGGTGACCCAGGCGCAGCTGTGGGAGTCGATCCGCCGCCACGAGGGCCCGCTGGGTGAGCCGTCGCCGGCACTGCCGGTCTGGGCCCGGGCCGAGGGGGCGACGGTCTGGGACGCCGACGGCCGCAGCTACCTCGACCTCTCGTCGGGCTTCGGTGTGGCTGCGGTCGGGCACGCCAACCCGCGCGTGGTCGGAGCCGTCCGCGAGCAGGCCGGGTTGCTGCTCCACGGCCTCGGCGACCTCCATCCCACCGATGTCCGGGCCCGCCTGGTCGAGCGGCTGGCGGAGATCGCCCCTGACGGGCTGACCCGGATGCTGCTTCACCTGACCGGAGCGGGGGCGGTCGAGCTGGCGATCAAGACCGCGGTTCTGGCCACCGGCCGCTCGGAGGTGGTGGGGTTCGCCGGCGGCTATCACGGCACCTCGCTGGGTGCGCTCATCCCCGGCGGCTGGCCCGAGTTTCGCGACCCGTTCGCGGCGCTCCTGCCGGCACCCGAGATCGTGCCATACGGCGAGGTGCCGCCGCTGGGCGAGTCGGTCGCCTGCGTCGTGGTGGAGCCGATCCAGGGCCGCGGCGGGGTGGTCGAGCCGCCCGCCGGCTTCCTCCGCCGCCTGCGCTACGAGTGCGACCGCTGGGGCGCCCTGCTGGTGGTCGACGAGGTGTTCACCGGGCTCGGCCGTACCGGCGCTATGTGGGCCTGCGAGTACGACGCAGTGCGCCCCGACCTGCTGGTCTGCGGCAAGGCGCTGGCCGGCGGCCTGCCGCTGTCCGCCTGCCTGGCGGCGCCCGAGCTGATGGACGCGGCCTGGGCCGGCCGCGGGCCGATGGCCATCGACACCCATACGCACCTCGGCAGTCCGCTCGCCTGCGCCGCCGCCCTGGCCGTGCTGGACGAGCTGGAGCAGCGTGACCTGGCGGCCCGCGCCGCGCAGCTGGGCGAGCTGGTCGCCCGTGAACTGCCCGGCGTGCGCGGGCGGGGGCTGGCCCGAGGGCTGGCCTGCGATGCCGTCGCCGTCAGCCAGCGGCTGCTGGATCGGGGCGTGATCGCCGTCCCGGCCGGCCGGCAGGGTGAGGTGCTTGAGCTGAGCCCGCCGCTCACGATCGGCGAGGCGGAGCTGCGCCATGGACTCCAGACCGTGCGCGACGTGGTGGGGCTGTGACCATCTCCGGCCGGTTCATTTTCGTGGCCAGCCTGTTCACGACGTGCCTGGTCAGCGCCAACATCATGGCGGTGAAGCTGACCGCCGTTCACGGCCACGTGCTCGATGCGGGCATCGTCATCTTCCCGATCTCCTACATCCTCGGCGACGTGCTCACCGAGGTGTGGGGATTCCGCGCCGCCCGCCGGGTGATCTGGACGGCCTTCCTGTGCAACCTGATCGTGGTCGGCGCGATCCAGATCGCCATCCGTCTGCCCAACGCCGGCTTCGGCGTCTCCAACCAGGCCTACGAGGACGTGCTCGGCTACACGCCGCGCCTGCTGCTGGCGTCGTTCGCCGCCTTCCTGGTCGGCGAGTTCACCAACTCGGCGATCATGGCCCGCATGAAGGTGTGGACGGAGGGCCGGCTGCTTTGGGCGCGCACGATCGGCTCGACGGTGGTCGCCGAGGCGCTCGACTCGGCGATCTTCACCACCATCGCCTTCGCGGGGACGGCGCCGCTGATGAACACGATCTCGACCAACTGGGTCGTCAAGGTCGGCTACGAGGTAGTGGCGACGCCGATCACCTACGCGGTCGTCAACTACCTGAAGCGCGCGGAGGGGGTCGACGTGTACGACCGTGACACGCCGCTGTTACCGCTCGAGGTCTGAGGTCCGCCGCCCGCCTAGTGCGCGGGTTCCGCGCCCTTGGTGGTGCCCTGTGCGAGGTGGTCGAGATCCTCGAGCCGGCGCTCGCCGTAGGCCCGCACCGGATCCGAGGTCGGCAGGTCGGCGATCATGTCCTTCAGCCGGTCGGCGATCTGGTAGGCGAACTGGGGCGTCGCCGGCCCCCACAGAGCGTCGATGTCGCGGACGGTGACGGCCATGGTGGCGGCGAGTGTACCAGCGCGGATCGGCCGGGCCCGTCAGCCTGTTGTCCGCTTCTTCACCTTTCGGACACCGTCTGTCGACCCACGCGTGACCCACTTCGCAGCACACTGGCAGCATGAACATGAGAAGAGAGCATCTGGAGTTGGAGGCGCTCGACGCGGGCCTCCGAGAGAGCGGCGGGTTCGCCGTTCGCGTGCTGTACTCGGCGGCCGCCGCCTGCGCAGGCAGGGACGCCGGCCGCGCAAACGTGGTGCTCGGCTTCGAGGCCGATGCGCGGAGGGACCACGGCCGGGCCGAGGCGGCGGCACGCTCGCTGATGGCGGGCACGATGGGTGCCGACGAGCTGCGGCGTCTGCGCACCGTGCAGCGCATGCAGGCCGCGATCGAGCGCGGCGTTGCGGTGGCGCTTCGGATCGCCGACCTGGGCCGGCTGTCGGCGCGCAGGGGGGCGCCGGAGGTCGAGGAGCTGGACCGGCTGTGCCGGCTGGCCAACGTCCTCGCCGGAACGCTGGCCGAGAGCCTGGCGGCCTCGGGGCGCGCCCGGCTGGAGCTGCTTGCGATGGCCGAGGAGCTCCTGCTGCGGACGGAGAACGCCGCCGCCGCCAGCGAACGGCAGCTCGACCAGGCGAGGCGGCTATGCCTCGTGTCCTGATCGCGGAGGATGACAGTGTGATCGCCGCCGCGATGGCCAGCCATCTGCGGCATGCCGGGATGGAGGTCGAGTGGGCGGACCGCGGCGACCGCGCCGTCCGCAAGATCCGGTTCGAGCGGCCCGACGTGGCGGTGATCGACCTGATGCTGCCGGGCATGGACGGCTGGCGGATCATCGAGAGCCTGCGGGCGGACGACATCGCCATACCGGTGATCGTCGTCTCCGCGCGCGCCTCCGAGCAGGACAAGGTGCATGCCCTGGCGCTGGGCGGCGACGACTACCTGGCCAAGCCGTTCGGTATGGCGGAGCTGGTGGCTCGCGTGCAGGCCGCCCTCCGCCGGGCCGGCCAGCAGCATGGCCGGCCGCGCGGCGAGCGGGTGACCGTGGCCGGGCTGCTGATCGACCCCGACCTGCATCAGGCCTTCCTCGACGGCGCGAACGCCGGCCTCACCAGGACCGAGTTCCGGCTGCTGTCGGTGCTCGCGACCGAGCGGGGGAGGGTGATGACCCGCGACCAGCTGCAGCAGCGGGTGTGGGGGATCCCGCACCGGCCGCGTGACCGGTCGGTCGACGTCTGCGTGCGCAAGCTGCGCGAGAAGCTCGATCACCGTTCACCGACCCACGACTACATCCACACCCACTACGGGGTCGGCTACCGGTTCGACGCCGTTCCTCGCGATCTGTCTGCCGATACCGAAAGTCAACCTCCGGACACGTCCGGTTCACGCATTTCGGCGGCGTAACGCCGGGTTGCCTTGGCTTCCCCGGCCGGTTGCGAGACGGGATAAGGGATTTGATGTGAGCTAACACTCAGTACTTTAGAACTATGCTGTCCAGCCCTGTCACACAGTAGAGTCAACGCACACACGGTGTGATGTCCCGCCAAAGGCTCATCGGGGCGCCCCCGTGCAACTCAACCCGGACGCGTGTATGGCTCAAGCTTCCCGATCGGCGAGAGCAGGACAGCGAGGCGCGGCGAGGCGGCCGCTCCTTATCCTGCTCGTCGAGAGCCGGGCCGGTTCGCTTGACTGGCTCGCCGAGAAGCTGGAGGGACGGTCGGATGTGGAGATCTGCGGCCGGGTGGTGGGCCGCGTCGAGGCCGTGTCTGCGGTGACATCGAAATCGCCCGGCGTCGTCCTGATCGACGGCGACGACGATTCCGCCGCGGCGATCGCGCTCGCCCGCCGGCTGCGCGCGCTGCATGCCTCGGTGTGCATGATCCTGGTCGAGGGCGTGCGCGGATCGATCGACCCGAGTGAGGTTGTCGCAGCCGGTGCAGGAGGGGTCGTATCGACGCAGCTGGCGAAGCGGCCGGAGCAGCTGGTCGGAGCGATCCAGGTGGTTGCCGGAGGAGGCTACGTGTCGGCGGGGGCGCGGGCCGGCGAGATCGCGCGCCGGCTTCGCCGGACGCGGCCGGCCGGGACCCATGGCCTGACCGACCGCGAGACCCAGGTGCTGCGGCTGGTCGCCGACGGTCTCACCAACCGGGAGATCGCCGAGCAGTTGTCGATCGCCGAGCAGTCGGCGAAGAACCATGTCTCCAACCTGCTGCGCAAGATGAACGTCCCCAACCGCACGGCGGCGGCGGCAATGGCTCGCCGCGAGGGGCTCGTGCCCTGACCGCCAACCGGGGCGGGGTCAGGCGTGAAGCGCGGTCGGGGTGGGCGTGAAGATGGCCTCGCCGGTGTCGCGGTCGAACAGGTACAGCCGGTCGGGATCGATCGCCAGCGTGACGGCCTCGCCGGTGCGGCAGCGGCTGCGGGCGTCGACCCGGGCGGTGGCCCGCGTCCGGCCGGCCTCGACCATCAGCGGGATGTCGACGTCGAGCCCCGACTCCTCGGCCACGGCGCGTGTCTGCTCGGTGTCGACCGGTGCGGCGTCGAGGGTGAACAGCACGTTCACCTCGGATCCCAGCTCCTCGGTCACCTCCACCATGGCGTTGATCGTCGGCAGCGACGGATCGCGGGCCAGCGCGGCGTCCTCGAGGTCGGATGGCCGGATGCCCAGCGCCACCACCCGACCCTGGTAGCCGACGAGCTGGGTCTCCGGAGGCACCGGCACGGCGGAGCTGCCGAACCGCAGCATGCCGTCCTCCACCCGAGCCTCGACGAGGTTCATCGAGGGCGAGCCGATGAACGCGGCCACGAACAGATTGGCGGGGCTCCAGTAGAGCGCCTGCGGCGCGTCGAGCTGCTGCACGACGCCGTCCTTCATCACCGCCACCCGGTCGCCGAGCGTCATCGCCTCCACCTGGTCGTGGGTGACATAGATGGTGGTGGTGTGCAGGGTGTCGCGGAGGCGGGCGATCTCGGCCCGCATCTGTACGCGGAGCTTGGCGTCCAGGTTCGACAGCGGCTCGTCCATCAGGAAGGCGGCGGGCTCGCGCACCATCGCGCGGCCGATCGCGACCCTCTGCCGCTGGCCGCCCGACAGCTGGCCGGGCTTCCGTGCCAGCAGGTTCTCGAGGCCCAGGATCCGCGCCACCTCCTGCACCCGCCGCCGCGTGTCGTCGCGGGGCGTGCGCCGCACTTTGAGGCCGATGCCCAGGTTCTGCTCGACCGTCATGTGCGGGTACAGCGCGTAGTTCTGGAACACCATGGCGATGTCGCGATCGCGCGGCGCCAGGTCGGTGACGATCCTGTCGCCGATCACAACCTCACCGTCCGTCGGCTCCTCGAGGCCGGCGACGATCCGCAGCAGGGTCGACTTGCCGCAGCCCGACGGGCCGACCAGCACCATGAACTCGCCGTCCGCGATCTCCATCGAGACGCCGTCGACCGCGACGACATCCTTGCCGAACACCTTCGTCACCTCGTCGAGGACGATCTGCGCCACGGCTCTAACCTCCCGGAACGTTGGGCGGGGCTACAAGTGTTTCGTGCGAGAGGGTCTCGCGCAAGACCTGCTTGGTGGCGCGAGACGCCCCCAACCGGTCGAGGCCGAGCAGCGCGGAGCCGGCGACCGGCGGGCCGGCGAACGGTGTGATCTGGGCGGCCGGCGCCACGGCCAGCAGCCCCTCGCGGACCCGCGACATCAGGCGGGGGTCGCCGCCGCGGACGACACCTCCGCCGAGCACGACCTCGACGTCCAGGCGGGTCAGGCGGAGACGGCGGATGGCCGATGCCGCCATGCCGACGATCTCGTCCGCCAGTGTGTCCACAAGTCCGCCCGCGACCTCGTCGCCCTCGGCCGCGCAGTGGAAGACGAGCGGCGGCACGTCCCGCATCTGCGACCCGTTGAAGCGCCCCGTGTGGAAGCCCTCGACCACGGCCAGCGGGCTGCGCACCCCGAAGTGCCGGGGGATGGCGCGCTCCAGTGCGGTGCGCGGGCCGCGGCCGTCGCGACCGCGAACGGCGCTGCCGATGCCCATCTCGGCCAGCCATCCGCCGCCGCCCTCGTCGCCCGAGATCAGGCCCAGAGCGGCGTAGCGGACGATCCGCCCGTCGGGGCCGACGCCCGAGCAGTTGAGGCCGGTGCCGCAGACCACGCCGATTCCCCACCCCCGCTCGCTGCCGGCCCGCAGCACCGCGAAGGTGTCGTTGCGGACGATCAGGTCGTCGGCCAGCCGTAGCCCGGCCAGGGCCTTGGCGATCCGGCGGTCGTCCGCCGGCAGGTCGGCGCCGGCCATGCAGAACACGCCCACCTGGGCCAGCGGGCCCGCGCCCGGGGGGATCCCCGCGCGCTCCCTGGCCTCACGGACGGTGGCCGCCAGCACGGCCACCGAGCGGTCGTGGTCCTCGGGGTCGAACGATGTCCCCTCGCCGCGGGCGCAGCCCAGCACCTCACCGGCCGCGGTCAACAGCACGGCGTCGATCTTGGAGGCGCCGCCGTCGACGGCCAGCACCGCGGCGCGTGGCTCAGAGCTGTTCGACACCGACCAGCTCCGCTCCCCCGGCCCGCAGCCGGCCGAGGATGGTGGGAAGCGCCGCCAGGGTGGCGTCGGGCCACACGTGGAGGAGCAGCCTGGCGCCGTCGCCATGTTCGATACAGCCGGCCACCGACGCCTCGGCGATCTCCGCGGCCGACTTGTCGTCCCAGTCGGTGGGGTCGACGTCCCAACCGATGTTGCGGTAGCCCAGCCGCTCCAGCGCGGCCAGCACCCGCGGGTCGTCGGCGCCGTCGCCGTATGGGCAGCGGAACCACGGCCGCGGATCGGCGCCGCTGGCCTGGCGGATGGTCCGCTCGGCCTCGTGGACGGAGTGGGCGATGCCCTCGTCGGTGAGGTGGTCGACCGGCGCGTGCGAAAGCGAGTGGTTGCCGACCACGTGCCCGTCCTCGGCGATCCGCCGGGCCAGCCGGGGGTTGGCCGCAGCCCATCGCCCCTGAATGAAGATCGTCGCCCGGGCGCCCTCGCGGGCCAGCAGGTCGAGCATGCGGGCCGGCGTGTCGGGGCTGGCCGGGTGGTCGGCATGCTCGGCGTCGATGGTCACGGCCACGCGCATCATTCGACCCTGGTCACCTTGCTGGCCCTGGTGAACTCGCCGGGCCGCCGGCCGCGCTCCGCCGCCAGCCTCCAGGCCAGCAGCTGGGCGGGCAGGATCGCCACCGCCGGCGCAAGCCCGTCGGCCACCGGGCCGATGGCCAGGCCGCGGGCACCGTCCGGGGCCTCGCCGCTGTCGCTGATCACCAGCACCGCGCTGCCGGCCGAGGCCAGCTCGCCGGCCAGCCGCAGGTCGAGCTCGCGGGTTCGAGCCTCGGTGGCGAAGATCAGCGCCGCCAGTTCGGGGCCCGCCAGTTCGAGCGGCCCGTGGCGGAACTGGGCTGCCTGCAGCGACTCGGCGGGCAGCCGGGCAGCCTCCTTCAGGGTCAGTGCGCCCATCTCCGCCGCCGCCCGCGCACAGCCGCGGCCGAGCAGCGTCACCACCGGCCGCTCGCCGTACCAGGTCGCGAGCTCGGCGGCGTCGTCCTCGGGGCGCTCCAGCAGCGCATCCATACGGTCGGCGGCGTCCATCGCCCGGTCGCCGTCGCCCGCAATAGCGGCCAGCACGACCAGGGCGCCGGCGAAGGTCATGGTCGACGGGCCGAGCTCCTCGCCGGCATGCGTGTCGAGCGCGATCGTTGCCTTTTCCGCCAACGTGTTCTGTGCCCCGTTGGTGATCGCCACCAGCACCGGCGGCTGGGCGCGGGCGCGCAGCGAGTCGGCCAGCCGCACCAGCTCCGCGCTCTCGCCGGACTGGCTGACGGCGACCACCAGCGTCCGCCCGGTGACCTGGGCGAGCCGGAAGTGGAGCAGCTCCGCGGAGTCGACCATGGCCGCCCGCACGCCCTGCTCGGCGAGCTGAGTGACCGGGGCGTAGCAGGCGTCGTACGAGCTGCCCATCCCGGTGAACAGAATGGCGTCGGAACCCGCCGCGTGGCGGCGGATCTCGGCCAGCGCGTCACGCTGCCCGGCCAGCCCGGCGGCGGCGCGGCGGATGGCCGCCGGCTGGCCGGCGATCTCCTCCAAAAAACTGTCAGGAAACTTTCCTAACGATTTCACTTCATGGCCAGGATATCGTAGGATGCGGCCGTTGTGGGAGCTTCTGGCGTGAAGATCGCGGTGATCGGCGGTGGCAGCACCTACACCCCCGAGCTGATCGAGGGCATCGGCCTGCGGGTCGAGTCGCTGCCCGTCTCCGAGCTGGTGCTGCACGACATCGACGAGGAACGCCTCGAGGTGGTCGGCGGCCTGGCCGGCCGTATCCTCGGCAAGCTCGGCCATCCTGCGCGGCTGGAGCTGACCACCGATCGCAGGAAGGCGATCGAGGGTGCCTCCTACGTGCTGGTGCAGCTGCGGGTGGGTGGGCTGGCGGCCCGACTGAAGGACGAGACGATCCCGCCCAGGTTCGGCCTGCTGGGCCAGGAGACGACGGGCCCGGGCGGGTTCGCGAAGGCGCTTCGCACGGTGCCCGTGGTGCTCTCGATCGCCGAGGACACCGCCCGCTACGGCGCTCCCGGCGCCTGGCTGCTCGATTTCACCAACCCGGCCGGCCTGGTCACGCAGGCGCTGATCGACTACGACCACCGGGCGATCGGCCTCTGCAACATCCCGATCGGCTTTCAGCGCGAGTTCGCCAAGCAGCTCGGCGTCGAGCCGTCGCAGGTGCAGCTCGAGCACGTCGGCCTGAACCACCTGTCGTGGGAGCGCAAGATCCTGGTCGACGGCGAGGACCGGTTGCCGGCGCTGATCGACACCTACGCCGATCAGCTGGGCGAGGAGGTCGACATGCCGGGCGACATCGTCCGCCTGCTGCGGGCGATCCCCTCGTACTACCTCCGGTACTTCTACCTCCAGAAGGAGATGCTCGAGCACCAGCGGTCGGAACCGACCCGGGCCGAGCAGGTGATGGAGATCGAGCGGGGATTGCTCGAGATGTATCGCGACCCGGCGCTCGACGTGAAGCCGAAGCTGCTCGAGCAGCGCGGCGGCGCCTTTTACTCGGAGGCCGCGGCGATGCTGGTGGAGTCGCTCCACGGCGACCGCGGCGACGTGCAGGTGGTCAACGTCCGCAACTCCGGCGCGATCCCCAACCTGTCCGACGACGCCGTCGTCGAGGTGGCCTGCCGGATCGGCGCCGGCGGCGCCGATCCGCTCCCGGTCGACCCGCTTGCCCCCGAGATGCTGGGCCTCGTCGAGCAGGTCAAGGCCTACGAGCGGCTAACCGTCGCCGCCGCGGTCTCAGGCGACCGCGACCTGGCCCTGAAGGCCCTGATGGCGAACCCCCTCGTCGCCGACTACGCCGTCGCCGGCCCGCTCCTCGACGCCCTGCTCGAAGCCAACCGCGAGCACCTTCCCGCCTTCTTCCCCCGCTGACCGCCCGCCGCGCCGCGGGGGAGGCTCAGGGCCGGTTCCGCGCGACCGGCCCCATGGAAGAATGCGGTCTCGCGGCCGGCATAGGTGCCGATTCCGTCGCGGCGGCGCAACGATTGCCGTACTCGAACCCGGTACCGAACCAGGTTCACCGGCCGCCCCGTCAGCGCCGATTTGGCTGCCAGACCGGCCGTGCGGGCCGGCGAACCGGGTGCGGTACCCGGTTCCGTACCGGGTGCGGTACCCGGTTCAGGGTCAGGCGGCGCGGCGCAGGCGGGAGGCCCGCTCGGCGGCGTCGAGGCAGGCGCCGCACAGCCCGTCGAGCCCGCTGAGGGTGAACTCGTAGGGCCCGGAGCACTCGACGCAGTGCTCGTGGTGCGCCGAGCACTCGATGCAGATCAGCAGGTCGCCGCCGTCGAACGCCTCCGGATCGCGGGTCATGCAGACGATGCAGAGCGCGGTGTGCTCAGCCATGGCCGCACCGTAGCCACAGTCGCGGACGGATCCCGGGGGCGCTCAGACCCGCGCTGGGACGAGCTCGTCGGCGTGCCGCTGCACCTTGGCCAGCGCCTCGATCACGTCCTCGATCCCGCGCCGTCCGGCCCGGAACACGTTCTCGTTCAGGTACAGCGATTCTCGCTCGGCGGCCGACTCGGCGACCGGGAAGCTCATCCGCGCCGGATCCAGGCGGTCGGCGTACTCCAAGCACACCGGCAGCCGTGACTTTCCCGGCTGGAAGAGGTCGTAGCGGCTCATGGGCGGGTACTGCACCTCGGCGCCGACCCCCTCCGCCACCAGCGCGTCCGCGACCGTCTGGTTGTCGACGCCGGCGAACGCCTCCGGATCGATGCGCAGGATGTAGCGGTAGAAGCTCCGCCGCGTCACCCGCTCGTCCACCGGGTTCAGCCGAACGCCCGTCACGTCGCCGATCAGTTCCTCGAGCATCCGCTCGCCCTCCTCGCGCCGCGTCCGCTGCTCCTCGAACCGGTCGAGTTGGGAGCAGAGCAGCGCCGCGCCCAGCTCGCTGAGCCGGTAGTTGGCGCCGAAGGTGGTTTCCTGGCCGGCCGCGTCCTTGGGCCGGCCGCAGTCGATGATCGAGTGCGCCCGCCGCGCCAGCGCCTCGTCGTTGGTGAGCAGCGTGCCGCCCTCGCCGGCGGTCAGGATCTTCGTCGTCTGGTGCGAGAAGGAGCCGAACTCGCCGATGCAGCCGGCCCCCTGGTCGCGCCAGCGCCGCCCGTGAGCGTGAGCGCAGTCCTCGACGATGGCCAGCCCGTGGCGCTTCGCGATCTCCGCCAGCCGATCCATGTCGGCCATCTGCTGGCCCAGGTGGACGGGCATGATCGCCCGCGTCCGGTGCGTGATCGCCGCCTCGACCTGATCGGGGTCGATCGTCCAGCGCTCAGCTTCCACGTCGACGATCACCGGCAGCGCGCCGGCCGCGATCGCCGCGTAGGCGGTGGCGGCGAAGGTCAGCGCGGGCACGATCACCTCGTCGCCCCAGCCGATGCCCAGCGCCTTCAGCGCCACCTCCATGGTCACCGTGCCGTTCACCATCACGACGCCGTGCCCGGCGCCCTGGTACGCGGCGAACCGCTCGGCGAACTCGGCCGCCCGCGGCCCCGGCTCCGGGAACCCGCCGACCTGGCCGTGTCGGACGACGTCCGCCACCGCCTCGGCGTCGCGATCGCCGAACTCCGGCCACTCGGGGTAGGGATCGCTCCGCACGGGGGTACCGCCGCGAATTGCCAGGCTGCTCATCAATGGACTCCTCGGGGTGTCTTGACTCTCGTCCGCCGCTGGGCGTATTCTCTTCAATCGTCAGTAAAGTTTCTTTACTATACGCCTCGGAAGGGATCGACGACGAGCCGCGATGGAACGAGCTTTACGGCCGGTCAGCCCAGCCTGCTACGGGCGATCAATGAACGGGCCATCCTCGAGCTGGTGCGCACGGCCGGGGTGACGTCCCGTGGCGAGATCGCGCGCGAGAGCGGCCTTTCCAAGCCCACCGTGTCGCTGGCCCTGAACGGGCTGGTGACGGCGGGCCTGGTCGAGGAGGTCGGCCGTGCACGCGGCGGCAAGGGGCCGAGCGCGGTGCTCTACCGGCTGAACCCGCAGGCCGGCTGGGTGGTGGGGATCGACGTCGGCCGCCGCTACGTGCGTGCGGCCGTGGCCGACATCACGGGCAAGCTGGTCGCCCGCCGGGACGAGCCGGCCGCCTCCCGGAGCTCCACCACGCTGGTCGAGCAGATCGGGCATGTCGCCCATCAGGTGGCCGGTGACGCCGGCATCCGCTGGCGCCACGTCACCCATGCCACGGTCGGCCATCCCGGCGTGCTCGATCCCGATCGCGGCCTGCTGGCCCATGCGCCCAACCTGCCCGGCTGGGGGCGCCAGGGGCTGGTCGAGGCGATCCGCGCGCAGTTGGGCACCATGGTCAGCTTCGAGAACGACGTCAACCTGGCCGCCCTGGGCGAGCGGGCCGACGGCCTGGGCCGCGGGGTGCGCAACTTCGTGTTCCTCTCGGTGGGCACCGGCATCGGCGCCGGCATCGTGATCGACGGCCGCCTGTACCGCGGCGCTGGCGGTGCCGCGGGCGAGGTCGCATACCTTCCGATCGGCCCCGGCGATCCCCACGACCGGGCTCACCGGCGGCGGGGGATGCTGGAGGACTCGACGGCCGCTGCCGGGATCGTCGAGCACGCGCGGTCGCTGGGCATGGCTCGGCCACGCAGTGCCAAAGCGATCTTCGCCGCAGCCCGCCGCGCCGACCCCACCGCCGTCCGCGTGGTCGAGGCCGAGGCCGGCCGGATCGCGCTGGCCATCGCCACCCTGGCCCCGCTGCTCGATCCCGAGCTGGTGATCCTGGGCGGCGGCATCGGCATGAACGGCGACCTGCTGCTCGGCCCGATCGACCGTGAGCTTCGGGCCATCTCGCCATTTCGCCCCACCATCGTCGTATCCGAGCTGGGTGAGGAGGCCGTGCTCCACGGTGCCGTCTCAACGGCGCTCTCGGCCGCCCAGGACCAGCTGTTCACACGGGCGCCCGACCTCGGGCGCAGGGAGATCGTCGTTTGACCAACGGTCAAGGGTCAGAGGAGGGAACCATGAGACGAGTTCGATGGCTGTTCCTGGTGCTCGGAGCGGTGCTCCTGGTCGCCGCCGGATGTGGTGGGGGTGATTCCAGCAGCTCCAGCGTGAAGCCCAGCTCGAGCCTCGACAAGACTCCGGTCACCGTCACGCTGTGGCATCCCTGGACCGGCGATGAGAAGAAGCTGTTCGAGAAGGCGCTCGATGGGTTCAAGAAGCAGTACCCGTGGATCACGCTGAAGATCGTCGGCTTCCCCGACTCCGACACCTTCGACCAGCAGGTGATCAAGGCGATCAAGGGCAACAACGCGCCCGACGCGGTGCTGTCGTTCGGTCCCGACTACGTCGGCCAGTACTGCTCCAGCGGCCTGTGGAAAGATCTGAAGGCATACATGGACGCCGACAGCATCGACATCGGCTCGTTCGCCGACGCCGCGATCACCTACACGAACTTCGATGGCAAGCAGTGCGCGTTGCCCTCGCTGACAGATGCATATGGCCTCTATTACAACACCGACCTGTTCGCCAAGGCCGGTATCACCGATCCGCCGAAGACGCTCGACGAGCTGGCCACCGATGCTCAGAAGCTGACCGAGAAGAACTCCGATGGCTCGATCAAGGTCGCCGGCTTCGTGCCGCTCCAGAACTGGGAGCAGCTGGGCATCTCCGACATCGCCCGCGCCTACGGCGGTGAGATGCTGGACGAGAACAACCAGCCGCTGATCAGCAGCGACCCGGCCTGGGAGCAGGCGTTCACCTGGCAGAAGAGCCTGATCGACTTCTACGGCTACGAGAACATCACCAAGTTCTTCGCCGCCAACACCGACGCCGAGTTCTCGGCGTCGAACGCGTTCGAGAACGGCAAGGTGGCGATGATGTGGGACGGCGAGTGGCGCACCGCGTTCATCGCGCGCGAGCACCCGGAGCTGAAGTACGCGACGGCGCCGTTCCCCGTCGGGCCAGACAACACCGACGCCTACGGGTCGGCTCGGGTGGGCGGCACGATCGTCGGCATCCCCGAGAACGCGCCGCACGCCGATGCCGGCTGGCTGGTGGTCAAGTACCTGTCGACCGACACTGACTACCTGACGTTCATGGCCAACAACGTCCGCAACGTGCCGACCACAGAGGCATCGGCCACGTCGCCGGCCTTCGAGAACGACGACAACTTCCAGACGTTCATCGACGTGTGGAACAACCCGGAGTCGAAGTTCTTCCCGCCGCTGACGGCCAGCGGAGGCGGCTACTTCACGCCGCTCGAGCAGTTCACCGATGAGTGGCAGGCGGGCAAGAAGACCGACCTCAAGGCCGGGCTGCAGGAAGTGAACGACCAGATCAGCCAGGCCCTCCAGCAAGGAGAGGCGCCGTAGCGGTCAAGACGGCACCCGCGCGGCAGCTGCCGCGCCGCTCGCCGGCCGAGCGTCGCAGGGCGCGTCGAAAGACCGCCCTGCGACGCTACGGCTTCGTGTTCCTGCTGCTGTCTCCGTGGATCATCGGCTTCATCGCCTTCACCACGGTGCCGATGGCGCTCAGCCTGTACTACTCGTTCACGCACTACGACCTGTTCACCGATCCCCGCTGGCTGGGGCTCGACAACTATCGCTACATGTTCGGCATCGGCGATGCGCAGGACCCGAACTTCAACACCGCCGTCTACAACACGCTGTGGATCATCGTGTTCGGCGTGCCGCTTCGGATCGTTTTCGCTATCGGCACGGCGATGCTGCTGACCCGGCCGCGGAAGGGCACCAACACCTACCGAACGCTGTACTTCATGCCCTCCGTGGCGCCCAAGGTCGGCGTGGCGCTGATCTTCGTGTACATGTTCAACCCGGCGACCGGGCCGATCAACCAGTTCCTGAACTCGATCCCCGGCATCACGGCGCCTTTGTGGTTCTACGACCCCACATGGTCGAAGCCGGCCCTGCTGGTGATGGGGCTGTGGGGCGTGGGTGACGCGATCGTGATCTACATGGCCGGGCTGCTCGACATTCCCCGCCAGCTGTACGAGGCGATCTCGATCGAAGGTGCGCGGTTCTGGCACCGGTTCCGGTATGTCACGTTGCCGCTTCTGACACCGGTGATCTTCTTCACGCTGATCATCGGCATCATCGACGGCTTCCAGTATTTCGACCAGGCGTTCGTCTCGGGTAACGTCGCTAGCGGTCAGAGTCAGGTGCTGGGCAAGCCGCAGAACTCGCTGTTGTTCTACAGCCTGTGGATCTACCAGAACGCCTTCGTCAACTTCTCGATGGGCTACGCGTGCGCGATGGCCTGGGTGCTGTTCCTCGTCACGATGGTCTGCACAGCGGTGCTGCTTGTCACATCCAAGCGATGGGTGCATTACGGCGGAGGGCTCTCCACATGACCGCCGCCGCCGACGTCCGCCGCCGCCAGATACCGGCCGAGATCCGTCGCCGGCGGATGCTGGCGGCGATCGCCGAGCACGCGATCCTGATCGCGCTCTCGCTGTGCTTCCTGCTGCCCGTGGTGATGATGCTCTTCACGGCGCTCATGACCGACGAGCAGGCGCTCTCGCCGAAGCTGATCCCCGACCCGTTCGTGTGGTCGAACTTCAAGACCGTGTTCCACCAGATTCCGCTGCTCCGGTACACCTGGAACACCACGCTGTACGCCGGGCTGTCCACGCTGGGCGTGGTGCTCTCCTGCGTGCCGGTGGCCTATGCCTTCTCCCGGATGCAGTGGCGGGGCCGAAACGCCGTCTTCCTGCTGGTGCTCTCGGCGATCATGTTGCCCACGCAGGTGACGACGGTATCGCTCTACATCATCTTCGCCCGCGACCTGGACTGGACGCACATCCAGTGGATCGGGACGCTGAAGCCGCTGATCGTGCCCTCGTTCTTCGGCGACGCCTTTTCGATCTTCCTGCTGCGGCAGTTCTTCATGACCATTCCGCAGGAGCTGTCCGACTCGATGCGGGTCGACGGCGGCAACGAGCTGACCATCCTGCGCCGCGTGATCCTGCCGCTCTCGAAGCCGGCGATCGCGGCGGTGGCGCTGTTCAACTTCATCTACGCCTGGAACGACTTCTACAACCCGCTGGTGTACGTCGGCACCAATCCGGACGGGTGGACGCTGTCGCTGGCCCTGTCCTCGTTCCGCACGCTGCACCACGTGCAGTGGAACCTGACCATGGCCGCCGCCCTGATCTTCATGATCCCGATCATCGTCCTGTTCTTCGCCGCCCAGCGGGTGTTCATCGAGGGCATCACGCTGACGGGCGTCAAGGGCTGACGATGCTACGCGTCGCCCTGTTCGGCAGCGGGTGGATCATGGACTTCCACGCTCGGGGCGTGAACGCGCATCCGGGCGCGGAGCTGGTGGCGGTCGCGAACTGGCGGGAGCCGTCGATGGCGGAGCTGGCCGAGCGCCACGGGATCCCCCGAACCACCGTCCGCTGGGAGGAGTTGGCGGCCGACCCCGAGATCGACGCGGTGGTGATCGGCACCCCCAACGCGCTTCATGCGCCCCAGGCCATCACCTGCCTGGCAGCCGGCAAGCACGTGATGGTGGAGAAGCCGATGGCGCGGACGCTGGCCGAAGCGGAAGCGATGAACGAGGCTGCGCGCGGCTCGGCCGGGCGGCTGATGGTGGCGCACTGCTGGCGGTTTCACGCGGACGTGCGGGCGCTGCGGGCGCGGGTCGAGGCGGGCGAGCTGGGCGCGATCGTGAAGACGCGCGGCTACGGCGTGCACGCCGCGTGGGGCCCGAAGGGCTGGTTCGTCGATCCCCAGCTGGCCGGCGGCGGCGCCCTGCTGGACATGGGCGTACACGCGATCGACACGGCGCGCTTCCTGCTCGGCGACCCCGAACCGTCACGCGTCTGCGCAGCCATCGGCCGGCGCTACGGCGAGTATGCGGTCGACGACGACGGCATCCTGCTGATCTCCTGGGACAACGGCGTCAGCTCGGTGGTCGAGTCCGGCTGGTGGCAGCCGCACCTGGGGGGGTTGGAGGCAGACACCGAGCTGTACGGCACCGGCGGTTACGGCCGGGTGTGGGACTTCACCGAGGGTCCGCCGGGCTACGAGCACTGCGCCCAGCCGATGTACTCGGCCCAGATGGCCGAGTTCATCGACGCCTGCGCCGAGGACCGGCAGCCCCTGCCCAGCGGGGAGGACGGCGCCGTGGTGATGCGGATCGTCGAAGAGGCCTACCGCTCAGCCGGGTGGCCGCCGGCGTGAACACAGGTGTCTGACACTTTTGTTCACCCGCCGGTGGGCAGCAGCAGGTAGTGCACGGCCAGGTTGGTGTGCCGGCCGAACGGCTGCATCGCCTCGCGGACCCGCTCCTCCCGCCAGATCGGGTCGTCCGAGAACCAGCGGGCGACAGCTTTTCGAACGCCCAGGTCGCCAGCCGCCACGACCTCCGGCCGGCCGAGGCAGCGGGCGAGGAACCACTCCGCCGTCCAGCGGCCGATGCCGGGGAGCTCGGTCAGCCGGGCGATGACGTCGTCGTCCGCCAGCGCGTGGAGGCCGCTGAGGTCGGCCTCCGCCAGCGCTGCGATAGACCGCATCTTCATCGCCGACAGCTTGATTCCGGTCAGGTCGCCGCCGCGGACCTCCTCCTGCCGGGGAAATGCCCACCACTGACTGCCGTCGTGCTCGGCCAGCCGCCCAAATCGCAGGATCAGCCCGCCGCGGATGATGCAGGCGGCGCGTAGCGAGATCTGCTGCGCGGTCACCGACGTCACCAGCATCTCGAACGGGTCGGCCAGCAGCGGCGGCCGGAACCCCGGGGCGCGGGCGTGCACCTCCGGGTGGGCGGCGGCGAAGGCGGCGACGTCGAACCGGCCGCCCAGCAGGTGTGAGACCTCCGCCAGGTCGGCCGGCCCGGGCTCGCCCCAGGCGGTGACGCCGCCCGCGTCCAGGCGCACGGCCAAGCCCGAGCGGAGCACCCGGTGCAGGCCGTCGTCGATCCAGCGGCTGGCCAGGTCGTCGCCGAACATGCGGAACCGGAACGTCGACCGCTCGAAGTCGTAGGGCGGCTCGATCGGCAGCGGCAGGCGGGTGACCCCGGGCGCCGACACCGCCGTTATGCCAGATCCGCCGGCAGCAGCGAGAACATGACGGCGTCGCGCCGTTCTCCCCGCAGTTCGTACCAGGCTCGCAGCAGGCCCTCGCGGCTGAACCCCGCGCGCTCGGCCACCCGCATCGAGACCGGGTTCTCGACGTCGGTGAACAGCTGCACCCGCTCGAGGCGGAGGTGGGCGATCGCCCACCGCGACAGCAGGGTCAGCGCCCGCGTGGCGACGCCCCGCCGCCGTGCCTCGGGCGCCACCCAGTAGCCGAGTTGGCCGGCGCCGACGTCGAGTATCCGCATGCCGATCGCCCCCAGCAGGAGGTCGGTCTCCGCGTCGGCCACGCACAGCGACAGGCCGCCGGAGATGCCGGCGATGAATGCGCGGCCGTCGGCCTCGGTGTAGGGAATCGGGATCGGCGGGATGAAGCGGCGCACGTCGGGGTCGTTGCAGCACCGCACGAGGTCGGCGAGGTCGTCATCCCGCCAGGCGCGCAGCCGAAGCTCGCCGTCGGTCAGTTGGGGGTCGGGGGGAGCGATCTCCACCCGGCCACACTAGCCGGTGGCGCGCAGCGCGAGCAGCCCGTAGACATCGCCCAGCGGGCTGCCCTCCGGGCCGACGTGCAGGGAGCCCCGCAGGCCGGCCGTCTCGGCGCCCGCGATATCGCAGGCCGGGTTGTCGCCGACCATCATCGCGCTCCCGGGGTGCACGCCCAGCAGCTCGCAGGCGCGCTGGAACGGGAGCGGGTCGGGCTTGGCGACCCCGAGCTCCGCTGAGATCACGACGGCGTCGACGAGAGCGCCGATGCCGGTCAGCTGGAGCTTGCGCCGCTGCCAGTCGGCGCCACCGTTGGTCACGATCGCGGTCGCGATCCCCTGACCGCGCAGCTCGGTGAGCAGTTCCACGGCGCCGGGGAGCGGCTCAATCTGGTCCGCGATGTCGTTGGAGACCGCGACGTAGGCGGCGAGAAGGCGGCGGCTGAGCGGACACCAAGGGCGCAGGGCCTCGCGGAGGCGGGCTTCGCGAAAGTCGTCGTACGAGACGGCGCCGGTGTCGACGTCGCTTCGCCCCTCATTCAGCGCGCGGTACCTGGCGTGCAGCTCGTTCAGCGATACGTCGGGTGCGGCGCAGCGAACGAGCGCCGCGACCCTCGCCCAGCGGCGGCGCTCGACCGCCGCCGTGTCGAGCAGCGTGTCATCGAGATCGAAGAGGACTGCGGTGAGTGGAGGGGGCACCTGCATGTCCCTATCGTCCCTTACGCCTCGGACCTCAACGGTTTCTGTCATTTCCGTGCACGCACCGTGCAGATCCACACACGGAACCGCTACCGCGCCTCGCGGCCCTGGCACTGTGCCCGGCACCGTGCCGGGGTCGGTGCCGGGCGTCGTGCCGGGCGTCGTGCCGGGCGTCGTGCCGGGCGTCGTGCCGGCGTGGGTGCCAAGCTCGGTGCCGGGCCGGGTGCCCGGTTCCGGACCCTGCCACACCCCGATCGGCTCGCCCGGTACGGTGCCGCGCATGCATCGCCGCCTGGATTCATCCGACGCGATGCTGGTGGTCGCGAACGTGCTCTGGGCGCTCAACTATGCGATCACCAAGAGCGCCTACGACGCCTGGCAGCCGCTGGCCTTCTCGGCCACCCGGTTCGCCGTTGCCGGCCTGCTGTTCTCGCTGCTGGTGCTGTGGCGGGAGGGCAGCCTGCACGTCCGCCGGGCCGACATACGACTGGTGCTGGCCGCCGCCTTCGTCGGCATCCTGCTAAACCAGCTCAGCTTCGCCTACGCGGTCGACAACACCACCGCCGGCAACGTGGCCCTGATCCTGGCCTCGGCACCCGCATTCGCCGCGCTGTTCGCGATGGTCGCCGGCCACGAGCACGTCACCCGCCGCCACTGGCTGGCCCTGGCCGTCAGCGTCGCCGGGGTGGCGCTTGTGGTTGAGGGAGGGGCAGGGGTGAAGGGCGCCGGCTACCTGGGCAACCTGCTGGCCGTGGGTGCGGCGGTCACCTGGGCCGGCTACTCGGTGATGCTACGGCCGCTGTTCGCCCGCTACTCCGCCTCGCGGATCAGCGCGCTGATGATCTCGATCGGCGCCGCCATGGAGCTGCCGTTCGCGCTGCCGCAGCTGATCTCCCAGGATTGGGGCTCGCTGCATGCTGTGCACATCTCGGCCTGGGTGTACTCCGCGTTAGGCCCGCTGCTTCTGACCAACCTGCTCTACTTCCGCTCGCTGCGGCGGATAGGCGCCTCCCGGGCGACGCTCTACATGTACCTGCAGCCGTTCCTGGCGGTGGTCTTCGCCGCGCTCTTGATCAGCGAGCAGGTGACCGCGCTGCAGGTGGCCGGCGGCGTTGTGATCGTGCTCGGCGTCTCGTTGGGCCGGCTGATGCCGGGAGCCACCGTCCGCGAGTGACTCCCGACCGGCCGCGCGGGGTATGGATCGGGTGTGAGCAACATCGAGGTGGCGGTACTCGAGCTCGAGGGTGACTACGACCTGGCCCGCGCGGACTCCCTCAGGGAGTCGGTGTCGCCACTGATCAACCGCGGCCAGGCCATGATCGTCGACCTCACCCGCGTCAGCCTGATCGACTCGCTGGCGGTCGGCGTGCTGGTGAACGCCCATCAGCGCTGCGAGCTTCGCGGCATCCCATTCGCGCTGGTGGTCGGCCCCTCGCCGGACGACCCGGTGCGCCATTCCCTGCGCCTGACCGGGGTGTTGGGCTCGCTGCCGGTGTTCCCCTCGCTCGAGGAGGCGCGCCGCCTGATGCCACCGCCCGGGCCGTCGGAGATCTGACCGCCGTTTTCCGTTCAGGCGCAGCGGGCAGGGCTGTGCTCACACCGACCAAGGAGCGTGCGTATGTCCGTTGGTAAGACGATCACGCTGACCGCCCAGTCGGAGACCGGCTTCGAGGCCGCGATCCGCGATGCGATCAGCAAGGCGAACGAGACCCTCCGGAACATCGAGGGGGCGTGGGTGAAGGATCAGACCGTGATCATCAAGGACGGCCAGATCAAGTACTTCCGCGTCCACCTCGAGGTCACGTTCGTCCTCGACTGACGCGCGGCTCTTCGCAAGGGCGGGGCGTGACCCCGTCCTTGCGACCGCCGCTAGTGCCCGCCGCCGCCGGCGATCGGGAGATCGAACCAGACCACCACGTCGCGGTCGGCGTCCGACCCCCAGCGGCGGGCCAGCCGGTCGAGCAGGATCAGGCCCAGGCCCCCGTCCACCCGCTCGCCGGGCCGCGACATGCGGGGGACGGTCGCTCCCCGTCCGTTTCGCACCTCGGCGTGAACCGTCTCGTCGTCCATGGTCACCGTCAGCTCCACCGGGGCCGACCGCTTGCCGTGGCGCACCCCGTTTGTCACCAGCTCCGACATCAGCAGTTGCAGCGTCTCGAACACGCCCCGCGGCACCTCCGTCTGCAGCGGGCGGATCACCTCCCGCGCCGCGCGCGAGGCCAGCGGCGAGGGGGGAAGGCTGGCGTGGACTTTCACTGGTGTGGCGACCTGCATCATGGTGAGGGGTTTCCCTTCTCTCTCGGTGGTTCCCCCCACCATCCGGAGCCAACCCCCGATCCGCCGCGCCGGTTCTGTAGAGTCACCTCGATGTCCACGTCATCCGAGCGCGCGGCGGCGAACGAGTCGCTGTTTCGACACGTGAATGAGCGGATCGAGGACACCGCCGTGCGCTGGGGCACCACCGAGGCCGGGATGGAGGTCGTCTGCGAGTGCGACGAGCTGGACTGCGAGGGCCGCATCCATCTGACCGTGCGCGAGTACGAGATCGTGCGCGCCAACCCCCGGCAGTTCGTCGTGCTGCCCGGCCATCAGGATCCCGAGTTCGAGGTGGTCGAGCACGCCGAGGATCGGTATCTGGTGGTGCGGAAGGTCGGTGAGGCCGGCCGCGCCGCTGAACGTGCCGAGGAGGGCCGCGAGCGGCCGTAGGCAGCGCCCGATGATGAGTGCAGTCTCATGCTGAGCGGCGCATCGGCGGCGCTCGTGCGGTTCGGCCTGCGGCGGACGGTCATCACGGCCGTGGCCGTGGCCCTGGAGGTCGTGCTGGCGCTGGCCGTGCAGGAGAACTCCCCCGGCCGCCTGGCCGGCATTTCGGGCGCCATCGGCGGCGGCGTGGCGGTGCTGGCCGGGCTGCTGGCCGGCGGCCGATCGGGCGCGATCACCGGCGCCACCGGCTCCATCCTGTTCGTGTGGGTGGGCCGAAACCACGGGGCCGGCCTGGTCGGCCACGGCATCCCGGTGGTGGCGCTGTGGACGTTCCTGGGCGGCGCGGCCGGCGCCGTCACCCGCCGACTGCGGCTGCGCGCGCTGGTCGAGCGCGACCGGCTGGCTGCACTGCAGGAGATCACCGAGCGGTTGTCGTCGGCGCTCTCCGAGGCCGAGATCGCCCAGGTGGTGGTGGACGTGGGGCTGCCGGCGGTGGGCGCCCGGGCGGGATCGGTCTACGTCGCCACCCCTGATCGGCTGAGCCTGCGGTTGGCGGCGACCGCCGGCCCGGCGGGCAGTTGGCCGCAGACCGTCTCGCTGAGTGACCCCGGGCCGATCGCCGACGCCATCCGCCGCGGCCGGCCGCTCAGCTTCGGCCCGCGCTACGAGTCGATCACGGCGCCGCTGACCCTGGGCGCCGATGTGGTCGGGGCGATCCATTTCACCAACCTGCCGGGCCGCGGGTTCGATCCCGATCTGCTGGCGCTGGTCGACAACGTCGCCCGCCAGTCGGCGGCGGCGCTGGAGCGGGCCCGCCTCTACCAGCGCGAACGAGACACGTCGCGGACTCTGCAGCGGAGCCTGCTGCCGGGTCACCTGCCCGATGTGCCCTGGCTCGAGGTGGCGACCGTCTACCGCCCGCAGGAGGCGGGGTTGGAGGTGGGGGGCGACTTCTACGACCTGGTGGTGCTGTCCGACGATGCCTGCCTGGCCTTCATCGGCGATGTGTCGGGCAAGGGCGTCGCGGCCGCTGCGGTCACCAGCCAGGTGCGCTACACGATCCGCGCCCTTGCCCGGTCGCTGCCGTCACCGGCCGCCATCCTGGCCGACCTGAACGGCGTGCTGGTGGCCTCCGACCTGCCGCCCGGCCTGTTCTGCACGGTGGCCGTGGTGCGGCTCGACCGCGACCGGGCCGGCGTGCGGGCGACCATCGCCTGCGGCGGCCATCCGCTGCCGCTGCTGGTGCGCGAGAACGGCACCGTCGAGGAGGCCGGCCGGCCGGGGCAGCTGATCGGGGCTCTGCGCGAGGTGGCGATCCGCGACCGCACGGTGGCGCTGGAGCCGGGCGACCGGCTGCTGCTCTACACCGACGGCATCACCGAGGCCCGCCGGGACGGCGAGATGCTGGGCGAGGATCGGCTGATGGCGCTGCTGGAGGGCGCCGGCTCGGCCAGCCCCGAGCAGCTGGCGTCCGACGTGGCCGACCTCGCCCGCCGCCACGCCGACCACTCGCAGGACGACGCCGCCATCATCTGCATCGGCCTTCGCGCCGCGGGCTAGGTGAACTTGCAGCTGGATCTGGTCATGTCGTCGCCCTGGGAGACGATCAGCTGCTCGTTGGTCAGTGCGGTGGCCAGGCTGAGGTCGAACGGGTGGCGCAGCCAGTCGATCAGCGTGTAGTCGCCGATGCCGGCCCGCGTCTGCACCTCGGACACCGGGTAGCCGCCGGGCGGCGGGCCCTGCCAGCGCACCACCGGCAGCGGGTTGGTGCCGTCGGCGAACGCCCGGTAACGGGAGCCCAGGCCGGGCGAGTGGTAGCGGCCGAAGCGGTTCTGCCACAGCTGGTCGCAGAACGCGCCGTCGGAGTGCCGGTGGGTGAGGAACGAGTTGACCCGCCGCCAGCCCTTGCCCCAGCTGGAGTTGTAGGTGTCGACCCAGATCAGGATGCCGAAGCTGTCGGTGGGCGCGCCGCTGGACGTGGACGAGAAGCCGTACATGCCACGGCCCTTGTACGAGTAGCGGCCGTACAGCATCTCCAGGTGCTTGCCGTTGAAGTACGTGAAGCGCTTGGAGTAGGTCCACTTCAACCACAGCTCGGGCAGCTGGCCGGAGAAGTGGCTGATCCGCAGCTCCCGGTCGCCCTGGTGGCCGCCGGCGGGGCAGCACGGCCAGCCGCCGTTGGGCATCCGCCGCCGCCAGTTTTGCAGCACCCAGTGGTCGCCGCCGGGCATGGTGCAGGCCCGCACCACCAGCGGTAGCGGCGGCCCGGTGTAGGGGCCGCAGACGTTTCGCATCCGCCGCCAGTAGCCGGCGCCGAACGAGCCCGATCCGCCGCTGTAGTCGCGCTTGAAGCTGTACTGCGACTGGGGGTGCAGGGGATCCGGGAACTTCGCGTTGATGGCGCCCCACCACAGTGTGTGGCGGGTGCGGCCGGCGGCCCGGTAGCTGACCAGCGCCCGGTTGTGGGAGTCGACCTTGAGGCTCCAGTGGCTGGTGCTCAGGCCCACGATCTCGCTGGCCCGGGCCGGCGCGGCCGTTGACAGGCAGACCGCCAGGGCGGCGAGCAGCAGGGTGAAGGCGTTGCGGAGCCTCATCCCGTCAGTCTTCGACAGCCGGCCGGCGGTTTCGCATCCCCCGGACGGAGGCACCGCCATCGACAGTGGTTTGAAAACGATTCTCATAGAGACTAGGCTGCGCGGCCGTGACCGTCATCCTCTTCGCACTGGGCGCCGTCTGCTCGACCCTGGCCGGCGGCGTGTTCGGGCTTCGCCATAAGCGCCACCTGCACCGTATCCTCGGATTCACGGCCGGCGTGCTGCTGGGCGTGGTCGCCTTCGACGTGCTGCCCGAGATCTTCGAGCTGGTCGAGTCGACCGGCGTCGATCCGCTGTACCCGATGCTGGCCCTGGTGATCGGCTTCCTGTCCATCCACGTGCTGGAGAAGAGCGTGCTGCTGCATGCCGGGCACGAGGACGACTACGCCAGCCACACCCACCCCCGGGTGGGCATGATCTCGGCGCTGGCCCTGATCGGCCACAGCCTGGCCGACGGCGTCGCCATCGGTCTGGCCTTCCAGGCCGGAAGCGACGTCGGCGTGGCCGTGGCGGTGGCCGTGATCGCGCACGACTTCTCGGACGGCCTGAACACGGTGGGGCTGATGCTGGCCCACCGCAACACCGACCGCCGCTCGGCCGGGTTCATGCTGATGGGGGCGCTGGCGCCGCTGCTGGGCGCCCTCTCGACCGTGCTGTTCACGGTGCCCGACAACGTGCTCCTGATCTACCTGGGCGGGTTCGCCGGCTTCCTGCTGTACGTCGGGGCCAGCGACATCCTGCCCCAGGCACACAGCGCGAGGCCCTCAGGGCTGACGATGCTCCTGACCACGGCCGGGGCGGCGCTGATGCTGATGGTCACCCAGATCGCGCACGTGTGACCCGGCTCACACAGCCGGCGCGGCCAGTCTGCGGATCGCCCCCGCGCTGGTGCCGTCGATCACGTAGACGATCGTCGTGCCCTCGATCGAGATGAACCGCGGCACCCGGCTCAGGGTGGCCACCCTGCGCTGCCGCGCCGCGTTCAGGCCGGCCAGCCGCAGCTCGGCGCCGCGGCGATAGAGCACGCCGGCGATCGAGACGTCGAGCGCCGCGGCCACGTCCGAGGTCACGTCGTGGCTGACGACCAGCGCGCCGGTCTGCGGGTTGTAGACCCGGATCTGTTTCGCCCCTGACACCAGCTTGACCAGCACGGCCAGCCGGCCACCGCCCATGGCCATCGAGATCACGGTGCCGGGCGGTGAGACGGTGGCCCGCAGCGCCCCGCTGCCGACATCGCGCAGCTCGATCGGGTCGGTGTCGTACGGCTGCTGGGCGACTGAGCCGATCACCACGGGCAGCAGCGCGAGCAGGTTGCCGTTGACGGCCACCGACACGGCCGGCCGGGTGCCCGGGATGCCGGCCCGGCTGTAGCCGGAAATCTGCTCCACGCCGCCGCCGGTGACCAGCTTGGTGCAGTCGCCGCCGGCCAGACAGGCGTTGCGGTCGCGGTAGTCGCGGCGCATCCAGCTCTCGACCAGCACCGAGCCGTCGGAGGCCAGCCCCAGCGGGATGGTGCCGAGGCCCTGGCGGCCGTCGAAGGCCCGCATCGGCTGGGGGAAGATCTCGCCGTAGGTGGTGGTCCAGGTCGTCGAGCGGGCGCTGGCGGTGGGTGCGTTCCAGATCACCTGCGAGGTGCCGACGGCGATCCGGGCCACGCAGCCGCCCTGGTCGCGGATGCTCATCCGGGCGCCGCTGCCCATGTTGCGCACGCCGAAGGTGGTCTGCTTGCGGTCGAACCGGCAGGCCCCGGGGCGGGTGTCGTAGCCGATCAGCGAGCCGTCATGGGCGAAGGCCGTGATCGGGTCGGCGGTGCGCACCACCAGCGCCGCCCGGGCGCTTCCCGGCGGCAGCAGCGCCACCGCCAGGGCGGCCAGCGCCGCCACCCAGACGTCCCTTCGAGAACCCCGCACCGAACTCCCCCAAAACGTTCGACTGCCTCAGCCGAGGATGGTCGCAGACCCCGCAGAATCAGTCAAACCAGGATCACGAACCCGTCCAGGCTGAGCCGCGTGCGCCCGTGCGTGGCGATGTCGACCAGCCGGATCACGTGGCTGGCTGCGGCCGGGTGCGCGGCGTCGAAGAAGTTCGTCCGAAACACCGGCATCCGCGGCGTCGCGGTCTTCGCGTACAGGCTGACCGTCGCCTTCACCTCGCCGTCGACCAGCACCCGCACCGACCCGCGGGTCGGCCCCTTGGGCGCCACCAGGGCGAAGGTGGTGCCGGTGGCCGTCAGGCTGGCCGATGCCCCGGCCTGGGTGGTCGTCATCATCGCGCCGCCGATGGCGGTGGACGACGCCGTTCGCGCCCAGTTCCCGGAGTAGCTGATCGACGAGGACACCTCGCCGACCCGCAGCAGCTGGAACGACGGCAGCGTCTGCGTGGTCACGTTGCCCTTGCAGTCGCGGGCGGTCAGCCGCTCCTCGTAGCTGTTGGGGTTGCGCAGCGACCGGGTGGCCGCCGTGGAGAGCGCCCGGGCCAACGTCACCCTCGTCCAGGCGCCGCCGTTGATCCGCTCGGCGAGCGTGTAGCGGCAGATGCCGCTGGGGTCGGTCGCCGACCAGGCGACCCGCACCGGCGTGGTCTTCAGGCCCACCTGTGTCGGCGCCAGGCCGCGGGTGAAGCTGCGTATCGTGGGGCCTGTGCTGTCGACCAGGTGGTCGATCTTGACCGTGGTGCCGGCCGAGTCCTTGGCCAGCGTGGTGAACCGCCAGCGGCCGTTGGGCGTCTTCCATGATGAGCCGACCGGCAGCGCGCTGCTCCAGAACTCGTTGTTGGCCTTCATGTCGAGCAGCTCGGAGCCCGGCCAGCCCAGCGGCGAGCCCTCGATGTGGAACACCGGCCCGGCGGTGGCCGCGGCGTGGGCGGACAGGAAGCTGTCGGCGCCCACCGGCTGGCGGTACTCCAGCCAGTACGTGCGGACGCCGTCCGACAGCTTTAGCGCCTGCACCCCGGTCAGCTGCTGCTCGAGCGGGGCGATGGTGTAGGTGCCGGACCCCGTGATTACCTGCATACGGCCGGTCAGCCAGGACAGCCGGTCCTTCTGGCGGGCGTTGAAGTGGCCGACGCCGGCCCAGTTCAGGTTGCCCATCGTGTCCATCGGGTCGCCGTACTCCTGGTGCCGGCAGAGCGACGGCTTGGAGCTCAGCGGCACGTAGCTGCCGGCGCTGCCGCAGGTCAGCGAGTTGGAGTGGTAGAGGCCGTAGTTGTGGCCCAGCTCGTGGGTGGTGGTGGCCAGGTCCATGTAGCCGCCGTTGATCTCGGAATGGATGCCGCCGACCTCGGCGATGCCGGCCCAGAAGCAGGAGTCGACCGGCGGCAGGTAGACCATCAGCCGGTCGTAGTCGGCGGGCACGAAGCCGTGGGCCTTGGCGGCCGCCAGCGCCTTCGACAGCGGGCCGTCGAAGTTGCAGGGGTCGGCCGGCTTGGTCACCTGCATCCAGTCCGTGGCCGTGGCCGTGAGGCCGGTCAGCTCGCCGTAGGAGACCTCGTGGTACCAGGCTCCGTCGGCGCCGCCGATCTGCTGCTCGACGCTGGCCTTCGTCTCGCCGTCATGCGTCGTCCAGTAGATCATCATCACCAGCACCGTGGTCTGGCCGCTGGGCGCGGCCGCCGCCCGGCGGGCCGGCAGCTGCGACATCGACGACACTCGCAGGTCGCGGCCGATGCGCGTGCCGCGCACCGCGAGCGGGGTGTTGGCGGGCAGGTTCTCGAGGCCGCGGACGTGCGTCAGCCGGTAGCGGCCGTGGGCCGTCTCCAGCCGGCGGATGTAGCTGCTGCTGCCGTCCTTATGGTCGACGTGCATCACCCGAAGCACGCCCCGCAGCTGCACCTGCTCGGCCGCCCTGGCCGGCACCGCCGTCGCCCCGAGCACCGCTGCCATGCCGAGCAGCGCCCACACCATCACCCGCCGCATCCGCACCGTCACCCCCGTCGAGAGCCTCCCGTAAGGGATAAGGGTACCGTCAGGGGCCGCCGGAGGAAAGGGTCAAGCTGTCAGCGCGCGCATCACCCACACGGCCAGCACGCGCGCGCACTTGGCGACCTCCTCCAGGTCGATGTGCTCGTCGGGAGCGTGGGCTCCGAACGGTTCGCCGGGGCCGTAGAGCACCGTCGGCGTTCCGCCCTGGTTGACCAGCAGGCGAGCGTCGGCGCCGTAGGGCACGCCGACGAAGGGCGGCAGCTTTCCCAGCACGTCGCGGGCGGTCTCGCCCAGGCTCCAGGGCAGCACGTGGGTGGAGGAGACGGCCGCCGAGTCGAACCGGCCGCCGGTGATCTCGACCGTCGCCGGGTGGTCGCGCAGCCACTCGTCGGCCCCGCAGGCACGGGCGATCACGTCGCGCAGCCGGGCCTCGGCGATCTCCGGCGTCTCGGTGATGGCGACCCCGTAGCGGCCCGCGGCTACCAGCCGCTCGGGCACGGTGCTCGACCAGTCGCCGGCCGAGACGATGCCGATGTTGGTGGGGTAGGGGAGGCCGAGGTCGCGCATTGCCGGCGACTGCTCGGCGGCCGTCCGCTCGGCCTCGTCCGCGACCAGCGCCTGGTGCAGCACCCAGAATTTCTCCAGCGCCGACACGCCGTGCAGGCGGAAGGCGGCGTGGGCGGCTCGGCCGGGCACGGTCAGCCGGAAGGTGATCGCGCCCGCCGTGGCGGTCACGATCTCCAGCCGCGTGGGCTCGGTGATCACCGCCATCTCGGCCGTGTAGCCGGCCCGGATGGCGGCCAGCATGCCGGCGCCGCCGTCCTCCTCGCTGGGCACGGTCAGAAGCAGCGCCTCGCCGTCCAGCTCGACCTCGGAGTCGACCAGCGCCCGCAGCGCGGCCAGCCCCGCCACCACGCCGCCCTTCATGTCCAGCGAGCCGCGGCCGTACAATGTGCCGTCGACGATCTCGCCGCCCCAGGGGTCGTGCGTCCACTCGTCCGGGTCGCCCGCCGAGACCACGTCGACGTGGCCGGCGATGATCACCCGCCGCTGGGAGCCGATCCGGCCGGTCGTCCCGGCCACCACCGGCAGCGTCTCCCGGGCCGCCTCCATGCCGGGGAAGTCGGGGTCGGCGACGATCTGCTGGGGGTCGACGTCGATCCGCGTCACCTCCAGGCCGGCGGTGGCCATCCGCAGCGCCGCCTCGGTCTGCACGCCGGACTCGTCGCCGGTCACGCTGCGCTGGCGGACGAGCGCCTGCAGGTCGTCGGCGATACGGTCGCGGTCAACGGCCGAGACCACGGCCAGCTCGGCCGGCGTGAGGTTCTTCATCCGCGCAGGATCGGCCGGGTCAGGCAGGTCGGCCCGCCGCTGCCGTTGACGCCGACCTCCGACGCGGGGAAGGTGTGCACCTCGACCCCGGCCTCCCGCATCCGCCGCTCGGTGACCGGGTTGCCGGCCGCGAACACGACCATGTTGGGCGACACCGCCAGCACGTTGCAGCCCAGCGTCGGGAACTCCTCGTCGGGCACCTCGACCATGCGGACGCCGCGCTCGTTCAGGAGCTCCCACAGGCCGACCGGCAGCAGTGGCAGGTAGACCACCGCCAGGTCGTCTGCCACCGGCGAGATCACGCTCATCAGGTGCACCAGGTCGTCGTTGCCCTTGAAGTAGGGCACGTCGAGTACCTCAACCTCAACTTCAGGTTCAAGGATGGCCTTGAGCTGGCGCACGCCCTCGCGGTTGGTGCGAAGCGAGCGGCCGATGCACAGCGTACGCTCGTCCAACCAGAAGCTGTCGCCGCCCTCGGCCGTGCCCGGCGCCTCGATCCGGCCCAGTGTGGGGATGCCGTTGTCGTTGCACCAGCGCTCGATCACCGCCTCCTCGCCCTGGCGGTTGGGCTTTCCCGGCCGCAGCGGCACCACTCCGCGATCGGTGACGAGCACCGGGTCGAAGGTGTAGGTGAGGTCGGGGTCGTGTTCGGCCTCCAGCTCGTGCACGCTGGCTCCCAGGCTGCGCAAAAGCTCGGTCATCTGGTCGTGCTGGGCCTGGGCGGCGGCCAGGTCGACGGCGTGCAGGTAGCCGGTCGCCGGGTCGTCGAAGGCGCGGCCGAACGCCTCCGCCGGCCGCTTGACCAGGACGTCTCTGAGGGGCGCAACCATGCTCTGGGCGCCGAAGGTGCGGGTGCTCATGGGGGCAGCGTATATCGCCCGCGTCGCGTCCGTGCCGCCCCCGTCTACACTGGGCGCGTGAGCGAGGAGCAAGACTACCGGGCGCAGTACAACGAGGCCATCTCGCGGGCGGTCGCCGGCCAGGTCGGCGTCTACCCCGACTTCGACCGCCACCGCCAGGAGCAGGTCTGGCGCGTGCTGTCCAGCGACCGCCAGTCGCTGCTCACCTTCTGCCAGCGGCACGGCATCTCGGTCGGCCGGATGGAGACGATCAAGACCCTGAAGAGTCCCAAGCCGCTCTACCAGCTGATGGCGGTCGGGCAGGACGCCAAGAACGTCGCGAAGTGGGTCGGGACGCGCGGCTGATCGTCGTCGACTTCGACGGCACGATCACCGAGGACGACACGCTGGTCGACATGTGCCGGCGCCACGTGCCGGAGGTGTTCGAGCAGGTCGAGGACGACCTGCGCGCCGGCCGGATCACCCTCCGCGAGTGCATCCGCCGGGAGTTCGAGGCGATCACCGGCGACCACGACGAGATCGTGCGGCTGGCCGTCGAGCGGTCGGTCGTCCGGGCCGGATTCGCCGAGTTCGTGCGCGCCGCCGAGGCTGCCGGCGACCGGGTGGTGGTCGTCTCCGCCGGCTTCCGCGAGGTGATCCAGCCGGTGCTGGAGCGGGAGGGAGTCGGGCACCTGGAGCTGGTCGCCAACTCGGTGCAGTTCGGGCCCGAGCGGACGGAGGTGCGCTTCCTGCACGGCGACGGCGCCTGCGACGTCTGCGGCGAGGAATGCAAGCGGGCCGTCGTCCGCGAACTCCGGGACGGCTACGCCACGGTGGTGTACATCGGGG
>Ga0070683_100000212_pt1 | contig 39437 bp, 29 predicted proteins | sample KBSC713LmetaG_FD_64662 | JGI IMG/M metagenome (GOLD analysis project Ga0070683, IMG submission 64662) | Corn rhizosphere microbial communities from Kellogg Biological Station, Michigan, USA - KBS C7.1-3L metaG | ecosystem: Host-associated > Plants > Roots > Rhizosphere ... | reverse complement strand
CGGGGGGTCCGGACGCACTGATCATCGACGTCCCGACCGCGGGTGGCGATACGGCATACACGCAAAACGCGCCGGGCACGCGCGGATGGAAACAGGCGGGCGCGAAGAACGTCTACGTCCTCCACACCAAGGACAGAAAGCTCGCGGACTCCGATTCCTTCGCCGCGATTCTCAAGAAGGCAGGCGGCGTGTGGTTCGAGGGCGGTCGCCAGTTCCACCTCGTGAACTCGTATGCCGGAACGAAGACGGAGCAGGGGTTCCACGACGTTCTCGCTCGCGGCGGCGTCGTCGGCGGATCCTCGGCCGGCGCGTCGATCCTCGGTGACTTCCTCGTTCGCGGCGCGCCCTCGAACGACAACTTCATCATGGACCACCCGCAGTACGAAAAGGGCTTCGCGTTCCTCAAAAACGTCGGCATCGACCAGCATGTCGTCGCGCGAGAGCGACTCGCCGATCTCGCAGACTCGATCATCCCGAAATACCCGGATTTGCTCGCGATCTCGGAGGACGAAGGCACCGCGTGGGTCGTGAAGGGCGACACGGCGACGATCGTCGGCCGCAACAAGGCGTTCGTCTATAACGGCAAGGACGCGACGGATCCTCGCAAGCCGTTCCTCACGCTGTATCCGGGCGACACATACAACCTTGCCACGCGTCACGTCATCAAGCGCGTCGCCGATTCGTCGCCGGTTTCGGCGAAGTTCGTCGACGGGCTCTTTAGCAAATTCTCAAACCAGTCGCTCGGCGGCGCCACGGTGCTCGTCGCGCAGAACGGCTCGGTGCTCGTCGATAAATCGTACGGAATTCCCGATCAGGCGAAGTACATGCCGACGACGACGGTGCCGCAGTTCCCGATGGGCGGAATCACCGAGGTGTTCAACGCGCTATGCGCTCAAATCCCGGAGCCGCCGGCGCGCGGCGCCGCGGCCGGCGCCGCGCCGGATAGTGCCGCCGCAGCGGGGCGCGGTCGCGGTCGCGGCAATCAACCGCCGGCGACGCCGTTCCAGAGCTGCATCACACGCCGAGTGTCGACGCCGATCGGCATGCACAAGACGAACGCGACGCCTGACGGCCAGGTGCAGTCGGACGTCGACGAGCTCTATCGATTGTCGCTCGGTCTCGAAGCCGGCGCGTTCGCGCGCGGCGAGAATGGCGGCGGAGCGTCGTCGTTCGATCCGGCGAAGGGGTGGGGGTCGGACACCTACAAAGGCGTGACGCGCTATACCGTGTACGGTGCGGCGGGTGGCAAGAAGTCGGCGTTCGTGCGGGTGCCGGACAAGAAGGCGACGATCATCATTCTCACGAACGATGATACGACTGATGCGAAGGCTCTTGCTGACAAGCTCACGGATCAGCTGCTCTTCTCGAAGATGTGAGTAGTGCCGGTGCTAGAGTCCCGTCCGTGCTCGCGGACCGATAGTCGAACTCAAAACTCCAAACTCAGCGCGCGAGACCGGTCGCGCGCTTGAGATCCAGAACGTCGTACAGCCGCCCGGCGCGAATCACTTGCTCGACTTTACGCAAGTCCTCGACGCGCTCGGCGGGCTTGCCGTTGATGATCACGACGTCCGCGACCTTCCCCGGCGCGAGGCTGCCGTAATCCCTGTCGTCCTTCATGACACGCGCCGAGATGATCGTCGCCATTTGTAACACGGTGGGCGCGGGGACGCCCGCCTTCTCGTAGACCTCGAGCTCCGCGTTGTAGCTGCTGCCGCCCGGATTGTCCGTCCCTGGCACCATCGTGATCCCCGCATCGTACAGCCGGCGGATGAGACGCATGTACGCCGCGTCGGCCTTCTGAGCGTCCGTCGCAACACCTGCGCCGACGCTTTGCGCGATCCCTGTTCCGGCACCGGCAATCCACACGCTGAACGTGCCGTCGATCACCGTGTTGTGCTCCTTCAGCATTTGAATAAGTCCCGTCATCGGCGCGCCGTCGACGTCGATATTCGGCGCGACGGTCGTCGCCACGAGCGAATACGCGCGCATCGTTGGGACATACAGAGAATCCTGATAGAACGTCGAGAAGAGAAATGCGGCATGATTCACCTCGTCGAAGCCGAGTCCGATCGCCGCCGGAACACTCAGTCCGCGCGGAATGTGTCCGCTCAGGCGCATGCCGCGCTTGTGCGCTTCAGCGGCGAACGCCGGGACGAGATCAGGATGCACGAGGTTGTACAACTTGATCTGCTTGTAGCCAAGCGAATCGAAATGCGCGACGAATGCGCGCGCCTCAGCCTCCGTGCGGACGATGTTCGGCGTCGGCCCGGCCCATGCGCCAGGGCCGTCGATGAACCCCGAGAGGATCTCGCGTGGAACCGCGAGCCTTCCTCGTTGTGACCGATCGCGATTCGACATCGCGACGTCGGGGTCGGAGCCAAGATCGCGAATCGTCGTGATGCCATACGACATCTGCATGACGCCGAGGAGCGATTGACTCGTCTCCTGCATGTGGCCGTGCATGTCCCAGAGGCCGGGTGCGACGGTCTTCCCGGTTGCATCGATGACCGTCGCGCCGCTCGGGGCGGGCGTTGATTCCACCGGGCCGACGGCGATGATCCGATCGCCGCGAATGATGACATTCGTTCGCGGACGCATCTTGCCTGTCTCGCTGTCGAAGACGTCGCCGCCCGTGATGGCGATCGTCCCGTTCGTCGGCTTGAGCAAACGCTTATTGAGCGCCTCGGCCTCTGCTTCGTCGACGGCCATCTCCATCTTGCGCAGCTGCGGCAGCGCCGGCTCGGCGCCGTCCTTCACCGTCATGAACCAGCTAATCGCCGTCGCGAAGAGATCGTCGTGGCTGTCGAGCCAAACCAGTTGGGGCGCCGGGCTATTCCCGGTCGACATCGACACGAGCCGGACGCGCTCATTGCCGTGCTTTGTCGGAACGGTTGCCTCGCGAAGAACCTTGAGCGTGACAGACCTCGTCGCGGAGACTTTCGCGGTGTGGTTCGGTTGGTGGAGGAGATATCGAGCGAAGCGAACTTGATCGAAAGGCGTGAACGTCGCCGTGTAGTAGACGCCGGGCGTGACCTTCTCCGTCGACGAGCGCTGAGGCGTTGTCTGTCGAATCGAATCGCCGGCAATCTCGATGCGAAAGGTCGGATCGCCGACGGAGTTGTCGGCGAGGACAGGACGGCTCTCGAGCGACGCGACGACGTCGTTGCGCACGACCTCGCGCACCTCGATCCGCGTTCCGCGATTGCGATCGACGAAGGTGTAGCGAACGCGGACTGAATCGCCCTGTCGCGTGACGACCATCGTCCCGCAGGGACGGTCGTGATTGAGAACGGGATAGACGACGTTGTCGGCGGCAGCGACGGCAGTGGCCGCGGCTGCGAGGAGGAAAGTCAGCATGCCGCGGAATCTTGGTTGGGCCCGGGCGCGCGCAAGTACGGATCCCGTAATCCTTGCGCGCGGCCGAGGTTCAGGTCAAAAGCGGAGTGAGACAGCCATTCCCGTTCGTGAATGGTCGGTCGACACGATCGGCGAGATCGTAGCGTCGGAAACCGCGCGACGGGATGCCGCGCGTTCATTCGCGACAACCCGATGATGATGCAGCATCGTATGAACAGCCAGTGCCGCCGCTGCTCCGCCAATGATCATGTTGGTGTTTCCGAGCCCCCGGAATTTCTGATCGGGACCGGACGAGACCCGGATTTGTGCTCCCGCTCCAACAGACGCGAGACCAGCGACGAGCCCAATGCCGCTTATCCACGGTCGATGTCCGTCTTCATTGCCGGCAAGATTCCAAACTCCCGTCGTGAGCGTGGGAACCAACAGCGCGACGCTGGCCGCCGCCGAGTACATGACGACGTCACTCGACTCGTTCACGTATACCACCTGGATGAACGCGGCCTCGTCGAGCGACAGGCCATTCTCGCGGAGCCAGTTTGTGAGAGCGGAGTCACCGGCGAGCTCGCGAACGCGGACGTTGTTGTCGGCATGCGCGACGCGAGTCACGATATCGTTGCGACCGGTCGACGACAGCAGATACGCGACCGCGCACAGCGTGCCCGTCTTCCGATCGACGAAGTACGGCGTCATCGCTGCGAAATCGTAGTTATGGGGAAACTCGCCGCGATTCCGATACGCTCGGAGACTCTCGATTGCCACGACGCGTCGAGCTCTCTGCGCGGAGGATAAGTGTCGAACGTCGTTCGTCTCGAGGAGCGCCAGAGCGCTGTCGAGATGGAGTCGAATTCTTCGTACTTCTCTAGCCTCGGCGTCGTGCGCCGACGGTGTTGGAGCGGGGCGAGTCGCTGCGAGCAGAGCGACGGCGAACAGCGCGACACCAACACATGCGGTCAGACGAGGCAGGTGCATCAGCATCTCCTTATGGAAGGGTAGGCCCACACGGGAGACGCTACGTCGGCGGGTGCCGACGCGCAACTATTAGAGGTGTTTAACAAGCGAACTGTGTCGTCCTGCAGCGTCGCCCGGGTCAACGAATCTGCGTTGTGCCGGGTTGCAAAACCGAATGCCGCAGCCAAACGAAGGCACGGATTGTCGCGGTACTGAAACGCGTGTTTTTTGCCGTTTCCATGAGCCCCGTTGCTATTGCAGTTCGCCAAGTCGGAAAACGGCAGCTGGTTCGCTCGCATCGGGATGACAAGGAGCGTGCGACGAAGTACTATCACCGCAGAGTACGCCAGCCACCGCGAGGACCTTCTTATGAGTCAGAATCGCCGCGAGTTCATCGAGCGCCTCACGACGGGCGCAATGATGGCCACCGTTCCGTTTTCCGCCGATGCCCTTCGTGCGTTCGAGAGGCAAAGTGCCAGCCGGCCGGCGGAGGATTGGGATGTGTCGTGGACATCGAAGATCACCGGGAAGTACAAGGCCGTCTTCGACGTGCCCGAGATCGACAGCGGCTACGGCGTGCTGCGCGCGTCCATCTGGGAGCGGCAGTATATGGAAACTCTAAAGGCTGCTCCGTCGGATTTGTCGTCGGTCGTCGTGCTGCGCCACAACGGGATTGCACTCGCGATGACGCAAGCGTTTTGGGACACCTACGGTGTCGCGAAAGGGAAGACGGTCCTCAACCCGGTGACAGAGCAGCCCACGGACCGGAATCCGGCGCTCCTTTCGTCCACGCGAAACGAGGTTCCGGCGATGTTCGACGATGCCGCACTCGACAAATACATCGCCCGGGGCGGCGTCGCCCTCGCCTGCAATCTCGCGTTCGATGAGATGGTCGGTCTTGTCACGAAGAAAGACGGCGGGTCGCCGGAGTCTGCGCGAAAGATGGCGATCGCCGGTCTCGTGAAGGGGGTCATCCTGCAGCCGTCCGGTGTCTTCGCCGCACTCCACGCGCAGGACGTCGGCTGCAAGTATTTGCGCGCAAGTTGAACGGGTACCAGGTACCTGGTACCTGGTACCAGAGAATTCGGAACGCTGCGCTTTTATCACATAAACCCCACTTCCGAATTCCTCTGGTACCGGGCAACTCGCATCTGGCACCTGCTATTTACTCCACGGCGGCTTCACGCCGACCGATCGCGCATAGACGATCAGCTGGCCGAGATGTTCGTGGAGATCGTCGGACATAATGAGCGCGGCTTCGTCGATTGCAACGTTGAACGGCTTGTACTTTCCCGTGAGCTTCGACGCGTCGGCGTTCGCGATCTCCTTTCGCCCGTGCGTCCACGACTTTTCGAGCTCCGCCAGCACCTGCGCCTTCGTCGTTAGCGTTTTCTCGAGACTGTCGAGCTTCTCCTTCGGTGGCGCGAAGCCGGTCGGCGCGTTCCCCGCGAACGCCTTCGGCATGAAGTAGTACCACTCGCCCGCGACGTGCATGAATGCCTCGGAGATCGAGCGCACGTCCTTCGTCGGGCGCCACGAGTACTTCTCAGCCGGAATTGCGGTCGCCAGCGCGACCATCTTTGCGTGGAGCGTGTCCATGTCGGCGAGATACGCATTGCGCACATGTCCGGCGGACTTCGCGTCGAACACGTCCTGCGCGTGGGCCGCGGAACGCGGTGTACCGATCGCCGCCGCGGCGATGGCAGCGGCGAGCGAGAGTGCGTGATGTCGAGGGAAAAGCACGATGACTCCTTTGAATCGCGGTGGGATCGTGATACGAACCGCGATTTAAAGAATGTGGATCAGCGATTCAACAGGTCTGACAAAACGCGAACGCAGCACGCCCCGCGGTTGGAACGCTTCGTCCCTCGTTTTTTGTCAATAAACGGCGAGGTCACGCGCGACGACCACATTTCCGCGGTAGCGTGTCCGAACTTGGCGCGCCAACTCGGCGTCGTCGTCGCCCCACGCGAGCAAGTGATACATCACGAGAAGCTTCGGCTTGGCGCGCGTTGCGAGGTCACCCAACGCGTAGGTCGACGTGTGATACGCGCTGTGATAGGCTTGCCAGTCTGCCGTTCGTGTCTTCAGCCGTTCGGCCGAAAACACTTCGTGTACGAGAACGTCGCAGCCATTGCAGGCCTTCACCACGGCGTCGGTTGGACGTGTGTCGCCCGAGACGACGATGGTGCGATCGGCGGTCTTGAAGGTGTAGCCGTAGGCATGCTCCCAGCGCCCGTGTTCGACGGCGAACGCGGTGACGGTGACGTTGCTGTCTCGATAGATGACACCGGCATTTACGTCGTGGGCCGTCGCGGCATAGCCCGTTTTGTTCGACGGCTCGCCGCCGTGGAGCCGCATCTCGATGTCTTCCGAGTACGCTTGCTCGAGAAGATCGATCATCCGCTTCGTGCCCGGTGGCCCATATGCGTCGAGCGGCGCTTTCCGCTCCAGGACCCAGGGCGTGAACATCAGATCGGGCAGCCCGGCCGTGTGATCCGAGTGCAGATGCGTGATGAAGACGCGATTCAGATTCGCGGGACCGAGCGCCGGAATTGAATCCGTTTTCGCAGCGAGCGCCGCGCGTCGCACGATCCCCGGACCGGCGTCGACGAGATAGACCGCATCTCCGACGACGATCGCCACCGCGGGTCCCGAGTGGTCAGGATCGGCGTTCGGCGTTCCCGATCCGAGCATGACGACCCGCGTTCTCGGCGGCGCAGCGCTATGAGTGTTCTTTAGCGGCCGGACCCCAAAGGGCAACGCCGCGAAGAGCGCGCCGGTCATCCAGGCGCGCGCTCCACGCCAGCGCTGCATTGCTTTCACTCAGTTTCCGCCCTGACGCGGTTTGCTCGACGGTGGAACGAGCTTATTCATCCGCATGTACGTGACGATGTTGCCGTAGTGCTCATTGTCGTGGGTCACGTTGTCGAGCAGCGCGAACATCTTGCTGTGCTTTTCGCCGAAGACGTCGATCATCCCCGCCGTCGCGGCGTCGGTCATCTGATAGGCCTTCGCACAGTAGTCGTTCGATTCCTTGAGCGCTGCGACCAGAGCGGCCTTCGTCTTTGCGGCCTTTTCAACGGCGTCTTCGGCCGGCGCTTTGTCGCCGAGTGCCATGGCGCAGAACATCTTCTGGGAGCCGGCGACGTGGCCGATCAGTTCACCGAAGGTCCGGACGTCCGGCGTCGGTCGGAAGGCGTACTGCGCCTCCGACATGTCGTTTGCGGCTTCGAGGATGTAGCCGCTCACCGACTTAAAGAGCGCGGCTGCATTGGCCATGTTCGGATTGGCGCCTTGGCCGAAAACCGGGGTCGCGGCGGCTGCGAGGATGAAGAGAGAGCGTTTGATCATCGTCAGGGGTGTCGAGGTGGGAAGTCGATCATAGACCGGGGACAAACGCCCCGCAAGCGGACCGAGATCTCCCTGTGGGACGTCGCGGCCTTGCCCGTGCGTCACGCGGCGCATTACGTACGCGCGGCATCTTTCCCTCACCAGACGGAGTACGAATGCACCCGCGTCGATTTTCGACGGTCGCCGCGGCGGCGCTCATCGCGACCCTTCCCGCGCTAGCGCACGCCCAGGCGTCCAAAGTCAATATGTACGGCAACCCACAGAAGCTCGCGCCCGCGCCGACGACGGCAGCGATCACGCCGCGCGATCTGCAGATTCGTTTGTACCAGTTTGCTGATGACTCGATGATGGGCCGTCAGGTCGGTCGCGTCGGCAACTACAAAGGCACGAGCTACATCGCGGCCGAAGTGAAGAGACTCGGCCTGCTACCCGCCGGCGACAACGGCACGTACTTCCAAGTGCTGCCGTTCCACACGAAGCAGTTCACGAATCATTCGCGTCTCACGGTCGACGGCAATCCGATCGTGTGGGAGAAGGAGTTCGTCGCAGTCCCGGGCACGCGCGCGCCACGTTCGATCGACACGGCCCGGGTGATCTTCGGCGGCGTCGACGGCGACACGACGCGTCAGATCACGGCGGCTCAGGCAGCAGGGAAGTTCGTCGTCCTTCTTCCGCGGCCCGCGAGTATGAACGCAGGGCGAGGCGGTGGTCGGGGAGGACGCGGCGGATTCGGCGCGGCGCCTTCGCGGTTCTCGAGCGCGGTCGCCGTCGCAACCATCGATCTCGACGATCTCACGCCCGCGCAGCGCGCGGCGATCAACATCCCGACGGTCGCGTCTCAGAGCGCTGTACGCGGCGGCGGCGGTGGACGCGGCGGTCGCGGTGGCGAGCCGACTGACTCACTCGCGATCCTCAAGGCGCAGCTCGCGGCGCTCGCGCCGCAGGCGACGATCCGCATGACGCGCGACGGCGCGGCGAAGCTCTTTCACCGGACGTCGATCGACGGCCTCGTTCCTGGCGGCACCGGTGGTCTCGTCACGGCGTCGCTCGACTTCGTCGAACTCCCGAGCGAGTGGGCGCGGAACGTCGTGGCGATGATTCCGGGGAGCGATCCGGTGCTCAAGAACGAGTACGTCGCGATCGGCGCGCACAATGATCACGTCGGCATGCGGAACCCGCCGGTCGATAAGGATTCTCTCAAGGCGTTCAACATCATCAGGAACCGGATGCTGCTCGCCAACAACATGATCTCGCTCACCGAAGAGCAGCTCGGGACGATCAAGGTCAACATCGACAGCATCCGAAAGATCTATCCGAAGGCGCGCATGGATTCGGTGAACAATGGCGCGGACGACGACGGGTCAGGCTCGATGGGCGTGCTCGAGATCGCCGAAGCGATGCAGGCGATGAAAGTGAAGCCAAAGCGCACGACGCTTTTCGTGTGGCACACGGGTGAGGAGGGCGGCCTCGTCGGCTCGAAGTTCTTCACCGAGAATCCGACTGTCCCGATGGACTCGGTCGTCGCACAGGTCAACATCGACATGATCGGCCGCGGGCGCGCCGTCGACATTCCGGGGGGTGGCGACAACTACCTTGGCGTCGTCGGCTCGTTCTTCGACTCGAAGGATCTTGGGGAAACGGTTCAGGCAGTCAACAAGAAGGAAGCGAAGCCGTTCAATCTCGACTATCGCTACGACTCGACGTTGACCTGGTCAGGCTATAACAACATTTATGGACGCAGCGACCACTTCAACTATGCGAAGCAGGGCGTGCCGATCGCGTTCTTCTGGACGGGGCTGCACGGCGACTATCATCAACCGTCGGACGAGCCGGAGTGGATCGACTATCCGCATTACGCGGCGATCGCGAACTACATCGAGAAGCTCGTTGTAGAAATTGGAAACGGTCCGCGCCCGCGCATGAACGGCTCGAAACCGGCCCGTCCGCCGAAGCCGCTGACGCCCTGACCGGCTGACCTGCCTCGCGAGGAGGTCTCCCGAGCGCAGCGAGGGATCGCTTTCCACAAAGGCAGTTAGCTGCCTCGCCTGGAAAGCGATCCCTCGTCGCTTCGCTCCTCGGGATGACCATTGGTCGGACAGACGGTCGGCTCGTTCGCCAAGGCTATGTAATTCTGCCGCAACAGTTTGTGGTTAATACAGGGTTTCGCGCCGATGTTGTGGTCGCTGCTTTGCAAATAGAGGTCTCATCGGCCTCAATGACGAGCGACCAACTGTGGGAATATTCACCAAACTCATCAACTACATGTCGTTTGGGTCTTCGCACCCAATTCGACGACTCGCGACGTACTACGCCGCGCTGCTGATCATCGGCGCTCTGCTTTTTCATTTCGTTCCCGTCCTCGATAACCTGTTGACGGGCGAGCGCCTCGCGCGGCTCGCGCAGACGCCATCGCTGTTGCAGGACGGACTGAACGGCGCACAGGCGCAGGCGCCGCCGGAAGACGTTCTCTCACGCGTCGAGTTCGCGGCGAGCACCGCATTCCTTCTCCTCTCGACGCTCGCGATCATGTTGCCCGTCACGTGGGTGTACATGTCGGCGCGCACTGGACACGGCCACAACCAGACCGTCGTTCAAGCGTTGGTCGTCCTGCCGATGATCGTGGCGGGGATCATCCTCATCGTCAGCAACAGCCTCGCACTGGCGTTCAGCCTCGGCGGTGTCGTTGCGGCGGTTCGCTTCCGTACGAATCTCAGTGACGCGAGAGACGTGGTCTTCATCTTCCTCGCGATCGCGGTCGGGTTCGCGGCGGGCGTGCAGGACATCACGATCGCGCTGATGCTGTCGATGCTGTTCAACTTCGTGCTCGTCTTGATCTGGCGATACGACTTCGGCCGGCCGGTGCTCGAGCCGACGGCGGCATCCGAGTGGTCGGAGCCGCTGGGCGACCTCGCGAAGCACCCCGACAAGCCGGACGCCGTTCCGGATCGCGATCTCGTGCTTGCCTTGACGCCGAAGAAAGTCGAGGCGCTCGCCGACCGGTTCGCTCGCGTGAAATCGATTCTCGGTCCGAATGGAAAGAAGCCGCGCTTCGATGCGGTCGTGTCCGTGACGTCGAACAATCCTGCCGACGCGCAGAAGCAGGTCGAGGCTGCGCTCGATCGGTCGACGAAACGGTGGAAGCTCGACGAACTCGTGTCGAACGCCGGAAAGCCATCAGAGTTCTATTACATCGTCAAAACACGGAAGTCGGTTCCGCGCGATGCGCTGGTCACCGCGATCCGCTCGAGTGGGAACGGCACGATCGAAAGCCTTGACGTCGAGATCGGAGAAGCCCTCGCGAAAGAAGAAGTGGAGGCGAAGCGAGAGCGGAAAGAGCGCGAGCGAGCGGCGGTCTGATGCGCGGTCGATGGCTCATCGCCGCGCTTGCGTCGACGACCGTCTTCGGATGTCGGCCGGAGAAGAATACACTCGCCGGTCTGCAGCACAGCGCGGTCGTGACGGCTCGAGTCGAGCGGCTGAAGAAGACATTGGCCGATCACGAAGCGGCGGTCGACGGCCGTCCGATCGCGAGGTGGCTCATGCCGCCGGAGTTGCGAGAGATCTCCGGTCTGGCGCTCACGCCCGACGGCCGAGCGCTGACGCACGGCGACGAGAATGGTGAGATCTGGGAGATCGACTACCGAAGTGGAATTCTCGTCAAGCACTTCTTCCTTGGCGATCCGACGGTCAAGGGCGACTTCGAGGCGATCACCGTCGGGAACGGACTCGTTTATCTGCTCGACAGCAAAGGCAAGATCTACTCGTTCAAAGAGGGCGCGGACGGCGCCCGTGTGAAGTACAACTATTTCGACACGGGACTGAAGAAAGACTGCGAGTTCGAAAGCATGGTCTACGACGCGCGCTTCGACGCGCTGGTTCTCGCGTGCAAGCACGACCACGATGCGAGCGTTCACGATGCGATCGTCCTCTATCGAGTGAGCCTGGCCTCCGCCGACTCGACGTCCCAGCTCACCAAAATCTCCGTCCCCCTCGGCGCGGCGAACGGCGGCAAGAGCTACCACCCGTCCGACATCACGATCGATCCGATCTCGGGGAACTACGTCCTCGTGTCGTCGCTCGAAAAGGCGCTGATCGAGATCACCCCGCGGGGCGAGCTCGTCTTCGGACGACCGTTGCCGCCCGGGCACGATCAGCCCGAAGGCGTCGCGATCACCAAGGACAGCGTCCTGCTGATCAGCGACGAAGCGAAGTCGAATCCCGGCGCCATCACGCTCTATAAGTGGCCTTGAATATGAGAGCCGAAAACATCGTTCGACGGGATGTCGGTCTTATCCTCTTGCTCGCTTTGCCCGCCAGCGCCGCGGGCCAAGGGCTTACCGAGTGGCATTCCGATACGGTCAAGAAGGCGAAGGTGAAGGCCGAGAGCGTGACGGTCGTCGCTGGAAAGCAGTTCGCGCGCGGCAAAGCGTATCGCTGGATGTTCGGTGACAACTATCGCGATCTCTGGACGACGCCGATCCGCGTTCCCGTGCTCGATATCAAGGCGAAAGGGCTTCATCCAACCAAAGAGGGCGGTGGGAACCAGACGAAGAACGTTCGTCTCGAGGACGAGAATGGTCTCGAATACGTATTCCGCCTAACGGAGAAAAGCGTCAACACGGCGCCGGAAGAGATTCGGGGAACGCCGGTCGCGACAGTCGTCGACGACGAAGTCAGCGCACAACATCCAGCGGGCGCGGTGATGTCCGCGCCGATCGTCGAGGCAGTGGGAATTCTTCATCCGACGCCGCACCTCATGGTCATGGCCGACGACTCGGCGCTCGGAAAATTCCGCAAGGATTTCGGCGGCAAACTCGGCATGCTCGAGGAGTATCCGAACGTCCCGAAGGACAAGGACGGCTTCGGTGGCGCGTCGAAGATCATCGATAGCGAGGAGTTGAAGAAGCTGCTCGACACGGATGCGGAAGAACATGTCGATGCGCAGGGGTTTCTCGCGGCGCGCCTCGTGGATTTCGTCCTCAACGACAACGATCGACATGGCGGGAACTGGAAGTGGGCGCGGATCAAGGGGGCGTCGAAAGACCAGTGGGAACCGATCGCACGCGACCGAGATCACGCGTTCCTCTCGTTCGACGGCGTCGTGATGAACGTCGCACAGTTCTTCTCGCCCGTCGTCGTGAAGTTCAACGGTTCTCCGAATGTCCCGGGACTCACGCAGCCACGCGGATTCGACGCGCGGATGCTGGTCGGCCTCCAGAAGCCGGCGTTCGACTCCGTCGCCAAGGCGGTTCAGGCTCGAATCACGGATTCGGTGATCAACGTTGCCGTGCACACGATGCCGGCCGAGTATCAGGCGACAGCGCCGCAACTCGCCGCGATTCTCAAACAGCGACGCGCAGCCATCCCCAAAGCGGCCGACCAGTTCTATCACATGCTTGCGGAGCGCGTCGCCATTCACGCGACGGACAGCGCGGATCATGCGTCGATCGTTCGCCGCAGTGACGGGTTCGTCGACGTTCGGCTCGACTCGAAGGGGAAGAAGTACTTCGAGCGCCGATTCAATCCGAGCGAGACCGTCGAGCTACTCGTCTATTTGCACGGCGGGAACGACACGGCGGTGGTTACGGGCGCGGCGGACAAGAGCATTCTCGTCCGAGTAATCGGTGGCAATGGAACGAACACTCTGATCGATTCATCGATGGTCGGCGGACACGCCCATCCGACGCGCCTCTACAATCAAGGCACCGTCAGCGGAATCTCGTATGGCGCCGACACCGCGTACGACCGACGGCCGTGGGAGCAAATGGGCGACACGCTCGTCCCGCACCTTCCGGATGATGGCGGCGCGTTGTCGCCGATCGTCGGCCTGAGCGAGCACCGGAACATTGGCATTACGCCTCGACTCGGATTCAAGAAATACTCATATGGCTTCTCGCAGCGTCCCTACGCGTCGATGCTCGGCGTCGACGCGGAGTATGCGACGGAATTTCATGCAGGCCGTGTCAGCGTCGAGGCTGACCACCGGCTCGAATCGTCGCCGCTTCACTTCGCCGCGTTCGGTCGAATGTCGGACTTCGAATCGGTCGCCTATCATGGACTTGGCAACGATACGCCTGAGCTAGAGTCGAGTCAGTATTACGAGGTGCGACAACGACAGTGGCTGTTTCGTCCGTCCGCTGGCTGGGCGGTGGGCCAGTCGCTGGACTTTTCGCTGGGCCCTGTGATTCAGCACTCCTCGACCGACAGTCTCCCGAATCGCTTCCTGTCGGCGGCGCGCCCGTACGGTTTCGGCTCGTTCAACGAGGCCGGCCTACGGGCCGGAGCGCGCTATGAGGTTCAGTCCTCGCCGGAAAAAGATGAAGCTGAACACACACATCACAGAATTCTGATCGACGCGGCGGGCCAATATTTCCCGTCGATGATGGATGTCCGCGCGCCATTCGAGACGGCAGACCTCACGCTAGCCGCCTCGACGACGCTTCCGGTCGCCACACACCCGCTGCTCGTCGCTCGCGCAGGCGGACGCAAAGTGTTCGGCGACGCACCGTTCTTCGAAGCGGCCACCATCGGGGGCGAGGGGACGATGCGGTATATGGACACAGAGCGCTACGCCGGCGACGCCTCGTTCTACGCTACGACAGAGCTCCGGCTACCGCTCGCGCGGTTCAAGCTTCTGATGCCGCTTCGCGCGGGCATCCTCGGTCTCGCCGAGGCTGGCCGAGTCTATGTCGACGGTAATTCGCCGGGCGGCTGGCACTCGCGCGCCGGCGGCGGCGTGTGGCTAGGCCGCGGCGACGCCTCTCCAGTCCTGACGCTCACGCACACGAATGAGCCCGGGCACGGTGGGGTGCATCTGCGATTCGGCCTCAACTTTTAGCGACCTTCTGTTGGCGGCCCGTTAGTCTTCGAGTATCTCGTGCAGACCAACGATGTACTCAACTTGCTTATTCTGTAATAAGCCGCTCGGAAAGAACGACACGTTCGAGTCTTTCCCGGTTGGAAAGCGCCTCGCGTTCGACGCCGCGAAGGGACGGCTCTGGGTCGTCTGCCCGAGCTGCGAACGGTGGAACCTCACGCCGCTCGAGGACCGCTGGGAAGCGATCGAGTCGGCGGAAAAGTTGTTTCGCGACTCTCGGCAGCGTGTGTCGACGGACAACATCGGACTCGCGAAGCTCCGCGACGGCACGACGCTCGTTCGTATCGGCGAAGCGCAGCGTCCCGAATTCGCAGCGTGGCGATATGGCGACCAATTCGGACGCCGCCGCCGCCGACAGATTCTCATCGCCGGTGCGGGCATCGGCGCACTCGGCGCGCTCGTGATCGGCGGCGTTAGCGTTGGCGTCGGCATCGGGGGCTTCGGCTGGCTGCTCGCCCGTGCCGGCGGGAACATCGTTCGTGGAAGTCCGGAGAAAGTCGTCGCCAAAATCAAGACGTCCGACGGCAACACGCTTCGCGTTCGCCGACGCCACCTGCTGGAAACGTCGATCCGTCCCGGAAAGGACGCGCCGTTCGGGGTCACGCTTCGGTATGTAAACGGTCAATCGGAGTTCGAGGGTGTCGATGCGATGCGCATCGCGTCGATCGTCGTTCCGGCGGCGAATCGGTTTGGCGGCAACAAGGAAACCGTCGCGAAGGCCGTCGGCGAAATCGAGCGGTCGGGAGGCGCCGAAGGTTTTCTCGAACGGATCTCGAAAGTCTCAGCGGTCACGACGCGTGGACTCGAGAGCGAGATTGTCCGAACGAACTGGCAGGGCGACGTCCTGGCGTTCCGCGGGTGGGGTGGGCTCGGAATGAATCGACGAAGTTGGGATCGGAACTGGACCACGGGCCTGTTCGGCTTGAGCTCCGTGCAGCGTCTCGCGCTCGAGATGTCACTTCACGAAGACGCCGAACGAATCGCCCTCCAGGGGGAGCTGGAACAGCTGGAACGCGCGTGGCGCGAAGCGGAGGAGATCGCCGAGATTTCCGACAACTTGCTGGTTCCTGAAGGCGTCACTGGAGCGATGAACAAACTTCGCGGAAAGACCTGAGGAAATGATGACGAATCGCGCCGTTCGATGGACCGCCGCCGCCGCCCTGTTCACTTTTTCAAAAATCCTCATGGGGCAAACGGGTTACGTCACGATGTCGGATTCGGCGAAGCTGTACTACCGAATCATGGGGCACGGTGCTGATACGATCATCGCGATCCACGGCGGACCCGGAATGGATCAAGAAAGCATCGCCGGCGACTTCACGCCGCTCTCCGCGAAGCACACCGTGATTTTCTACGATCAGCGCGGCGGCGGTCGGTCGTCGCTCCCGACTGATACGTCGACGCTCGTCGCAAAAAGGCAGATCCAGGATCTCGACGAGCTTCGTCAGCACTTTCGCGTCAATCGAATCACTCTCGTCGCACACTCCTACGGGCCGCTGCTTGCGGCTTCCTACGCGATCGCGCATCCCGACCATGTGTCGCGCATGGTGCTCTTCGGACCGGTTCCTCCGCGCCAGGGCGATTTCTGGAAACGCTACGGGCAGAGCATCAACTCGCGTCTCGATTCGACGCAACGTCGCGCCATGGCGGCCGCTGGTCGTCGGATGAATGATCCGTCGCTCTCCGAAGCTGAGGCACGCCAAGCATGCCGCGACTATTGGGCCCTTGGTTTGATTCCTCGGCTCTCGGCAGGGGCGAAAGCGATTCCGATGGTGAAGTCGGATCTCTGCGCGAGCGACGTCGCCGGTATTCGCTATGGCAATCGCACCGGCAATCACATCATCATGAACTCGTACGGCAACTGGGATCTGCGCCCTCAGCTCAAGACGCTGAAGATCCCGACGCTCATCGTACATGGTGAAGACGAGAGTATTCCCATGGATCTCGTCGAGGAGTGGGCGACCTCGCTGCCCGACGCGACGTTGATGAAGGTCCCGCACGCGGCGCACTTCACGTATGCCGAGCGTCCGGAGCTCGTCTGGCCTGCGGTCGAGAGATTCTTGGCGACTCATCCCGCGAAGTAACGAGCGAGTCCCTCGTAAGAATTTCCTGGCATCTTCGCCGCTGGGCCGATATTCTCGTTATCAGCGATCTCAACACTTGGAGGAGGACATGCTCGTCGGGATCATCGTCGGAATCCTCGCTGGTTTCCTCGCTGGCCAAATCATGAAGGGCTCCGGCTACGGCATCATCGTTGACCTCGTGCTCGGTCTCCTCGGTGGTGTGGTCGGGAGATTCGTGCTCGGGATGGTCGGCATCGGGGCGTGGGGGCTCATCGGTTCGATTCTCGTATCGACGTTCGGCGCGATCCTTTTGATCTGGATTGTTCGCCAGGTTCGCTCGAGTCGGGGTTCGGTCTGATTCTTCGCAGGTGACCGCCGCACCTTCAGTATCGCGCGAGCGCCTCTTCACACCGCGAGCGATCGCGTCACGCGTCGCCGCTGTTTGCGCGCTGATCGTCTTTACGATCGGCGCGCTCGTGTTGATGGGTTGGACGTTCGATATCGAGCCGCTGAAGGGATTTTTCCCCGGGATCATCATCACGATCCCGAATACCGCGGTGGGTTTCATGTTCGCGGGAACGGCGCTGTGGATGCGCCGAGCGGATCACCGTCGCGCCTCGCTCCCCGCCGATATTCTGAGCGGACTCGTTCTGCTCCTCGGTCTCGCGATGTCCGCCGAGCGCATCACCGGGATCGATCTCGGAATCGATACCATCCTGTTCGCGGAAAAGGTTCGAACCTACCCGTACCTACCGCCGGGCCGCATCGCGACGAACTCCGCGATCTGTTTTGCGCTCGCGGGTTTCGCCCTGATCACGATGGATCGCCGGAGCAGGAACGTGCGGATGGCCTCGAGAGCCGCCGGAATGCTCGGCTTGTCGGTTGGGCTACTCGCGCTGATCGGCTATTTGTACGGAACGCGACCGCTGTACGCGATCGACAAAGCGGCAGGAATGGCGCTTCTCACGGCGATCGGGATGACGACGCTCGCGACGGGGATCGTCTTCGCGCGGCCGCGCCGCGGCGCGATCTCGCTGGTCGTGAGCGACGACGCCGGTGGTCTTCTCTTCCGACAGATGCTGCCGACCGCCGTCATCGTGACGGTGTTCCTCGGCTGGCTGTGGATTCGCATGCGCGCCGCCGAGTTGGTGAGCCGCGAAGGTGGTGTCGCCCTGTTCGTGCTGTTGACCGTCGGCACGATTCTCGGTCTCGTCATTCGAAGCGCCCTCCTTCTGCGACGGGCCGATCGCGCGCGGAACGCGCATTTCCGCCGCGAGGTCGACGCTCGTCAGATCGCCGAGCAGGCCAGCCGCGTGAAGACGGATTTCCTCGCGACGATGTCGCACGAGCTGCGGACGCCGCTGAACGCGATCATCGGCTATTCGAATTTACTCATCGACGGGATTCCCGAGCCGTCGACTCGCGGCCAGCAGGAGAAGCTGCAGCGCATCATGGTGAGCGCGCAGCACTTGCTGAGTCTCATCGAGGACGTGCTCAGTCTGTCGCGGCTCGAGTTCGGCGCGGAGGCGATCGTCGTCGAAGACGTCGCGGCGGTGGCGGTGGCGAGAGACGTCCTCGCGATCGTCGAACCGCTCGCGACCGCGAAGAACCTGAGCATCATTCTCAGAACCAGCGGTCGTGATCTCACAATCATCACGGACGCGAAGCGTCTTCGTCAGATCCTGCTCAACCTCGTCGGGAACAGCGTGAAGTTCACGCAGCGCGGCTCGATCACGCTCGAGATCGAAGAAGATGGCGACACGATCCTCTTCAGCGTCCGCGATACGGGGATCGGCATCGCACCCGAGCATCAGCAGCGTGTCTTCGAGGCATTCTGGCAGGTCGAGCAGTCACGAACGAGAACGGTGCAGGGGACCGGCCTCGGCCTCGCGCTGAGCAAGCATCTGAGTGATCTTCTTGGCGCCAGGTTGACGCTCACGAGTGAGCTCGACCAAGGCACGACCGTGACGCTCGCGCTGCCGCGTAGCTATAACGCGCCGCTCGCCACCTAACGAGAGGGATACACGATGAAGGCACTTGCTTCGGCGGTCGTCGCGCTCGCGTCGATCGCGGGGAGGCTGCCGGCTCAGGCTCCGACGGCCGCGCAGCTCGACAGCATCGTCACGAAAGCAGTCATAGAAAAGCACATCGTCGGCTTGTCGGTTGGCGTGATGCACGACGGCAAGGTGATATTCGCGAAGTCGTACGGCGTACGCGACATCTCGTCGAAGAGCCCAGTGACGCCGAAAACGATGTTTGCGATCGGTTCGGTGACGAAGCAGTTCACGTGCAGCGCCGTCATGATGTTGGCGGAGGAGCACAAGCTGTCGCTCTCTGATCCGGTGTCGAAGTACTTCCCGAACCTCACGCGTGCGAAAGACATCACGCTCATCGACCTCGGCGGGCATCTCTCGGGATATCACGACTACTATCCGCTGGATTTCGTCGATCGAGAGATGCAGAAAGCGTCGTCGCCCGATCAAATCATCAACGAGTACGCGACCAAACCGCTCGATTTCGAGCCGAGGTCGCACTACTCGTACAGCAATACCGGTTTTCTAATCCTCGGCCGAGTGGTCGAGAAGACGAGCGGTGATTCGTTCGGCAATTTTCTCTCGAAGCGGATTTTCACGCCGTTGCATCTCGAGCGAACTGCGTACGAGCCGGCGAATCCGACGACGGCGGCCGATATGGCGACCGGGTATACGTCGTTCGGCCTGTCGGATCCCATTCGTGCTGAGCCGGAAGGCAAGGGCTGGGCAGGTCCCGCGGGAGCGATCTGGTCGACGCCGACCGATTTGCTGACATGGGATCTCGCGTTGCTCGAGAAGAAGCTGATTTCGCCCGCGTCGTACGCAACGATGACGACGTCGCAGCGCCTGAGTGATGGGCGGGCGTCCGGCTATGGATGTGGCGAATCGGTGAATGACCGCGCGGTGGCGATCATTCTCTCGCACGGCGGCGCCGTGAGCGGGTTCGTCGCGCAAAACACCGTGATTCCGGCGACTCGATCGGCCGTCGTGCTGCTGTCGAACACGGATTTCTCGCCGATCGGCGCGCTCAACACCGAGCTCGTTTCACGAGTCCTGCCGGCGAATGCCGACATTCCCGGAGTGCGAGGACCGTCGGCACTTGATGCCGCACAGAAATTTCTCGGTGAACTTGAGAAGGGGACGGTTGATCGGACGACACTCGGAGACGACTTCAATCAGTTCTTGTCGCCGGACAAGGTCGCGGCCGGCCGGAAAGCGCTCAACGGTCTAGGCGCAATTACGAACATCCGGCTCACCAGCCGGCGCGAACGGGGCGGGATGGAGGTCGCGACTGTGGTATTCAAGGCTGGATCGACTGATGCGATCGGATTGATGTATCGTACACCTGATGGAAAGATTCAGGAGTTTCTTATTTCAAGAAGCTGATAGGCTGCATACCGCGGCCGTGAATGACTGTCGTTCCGCCATTTGAGCGATCCGAGTCGATCCGACGTGTCAGCGTTTGATTGAACCCGGAAAGCAGTTCTTCCGCTCGCGCGCTCGCATCAGGATGACAGAACGCAAGAACCGCGATAGAATGTTGGCTCGCAATTCAACGGAGTAAGAAATGTCTGATGAGGATCTCAAAGCGGAGTTGGAACGACTCCGCAAGGAAAACGAGTCGCTGAAGAAAGGCGCCGCCAAGGGCATCTCGATGAAGGTCAGCGAGAAAGGCGGTTTGTCGATCTACGGGCTTGGACGCTTCCCAATCACCTTGTACAAGGAACAGTGGACGAAGCTGCTCGACATGTCCGACGACATTCGTCAGTTCCTGGTGACACACGACGCGGAGTTGAAGGCGAAGCAATAGCGCTTCGCCTTCCCGCGCGCTGGCGACGACGTCAGCGACGTGTCACCGCGATCGCATTGTCCTCCGGCGTTCGATCGATGAGCTTGTTGTACGGATCGATCCCCGCGCGTTTCGGCTCTTTCGGTACGATGAAGTCCATTGTCGTGACGTTCCCGGTGATGTGGACTTTCTTCACGAGCAGTGGCTCACCGAGCTTCTGGCCGGCGACGCGGCCGCCGAAGATCCCGACATCCATATAGTCGGCGACCGGCACTTCTCTCGTGTTACCGACCGAATCGCCCTTCAACTTCTTGGCGCGAAGCACCAGATGGACATTCCACGTTCCATCGGGACGCTGCGTCGTCGTGGCTGAATCAGTCTTGTTGTCATAGAACGTCATGTCCTCGAACAAATCCTTGAGGACGTACTTCAACGAATCGGGCGTCACTTTATCGAACTCGGCTAAGAGATCTCTCGACGTCGGATACGGTGGTCCCTTGAGTCCCCACCGATCGATGAAAGCACGCAGCGCCGAGTTCATGGCGTCTTCGCCGATGTAGTCGCGAAGCGCGTAGAAGCAGAGCGATCCCTTTTGGTAGTGGATGTAAGGCTGATTCTCGACGTACAGCAGCGGGACTTCCTTCTTTCGCTCTGTGCCGCGGCCGCGAAGGTATCCATCGAGCTCGCGCCGGAGGAATTTCTGCGTCGCCTCCGGTCCGTATCGCTTCTCGAGAACCGTCAGCGCTGAATACTCGGCGAGCCCTTCCGAGAACATCGTGGAGCCCTGTCCGTTTCCGCCGATGACTTGGTGCGCCCACCACTGGTGCGCGAGCTCGTGTGCGGTGACGAAATACGCGAGATCGACCTTGTCGTCGCCGTCTTGTTTCCGGTAGATGAAGCCGATCCCCTCCGAGTAGGGAATCGTGTTGGGAAAGGCCTGCGCGAATCCCTGGTATTTCGGGAACTCGATGATGCGGTACTGCCGATAGAGATAGGGCGAGAAGTTCTTCCTGAAGTAGTCGAGACCATCTCTGGACGCCTGCATCATCGACGGCAGCGCGAACTTGTGGTCCGGATGATAGTAGATCTCGATGTTCACCGCGTTGTAGATCAGCCGCTCGACCGCGTAGCGTCCGGAAAGCGTCGCGTAAAAGTCGAGGATTGGCTTGTCCATCGCATAGTGGAAGCACCGGCGGCCGTCATTATCCGTCCACACTTTGTCGAGGTAGCCCGGGGCGATCGAGATCTGGTCCGGCGACGTGCAAGTCGTTTCGTCGAACGCGATCCAATCGGCGTCGGCGCTGATGTAGTTATTGAGCCGCACGGCCGGATCGTCGACCGATTTCATCCGCGGTTTTGGCTTGAGGCCATTGCGTTCGCGAATGTCGTCGTCGCCGAGCTCGTTGCTTTCCTGATAGCCGAAGCTCGGCACGTATTGCGAGTTCATGAACGAGCCGTTCGGCGAGACGTCGTTGTTGAACGCATCGTTCGGGAAACCGCGAGGCTCGAAGTCTCCGGCGAAGTGCACAGTGAGCGTCTCGCCGGCGGCCAGCGGCGTCGCCAGCCGATAGAGTCGGACGCCGTTCGCGAGATCGTCGTGGATGAGCGTCGCGGGTCGGTCGAACACCAACGAGTCGAGGTGAAGACCGGTGCCGGAGTTCGCCTCGAAGCGATTCGTCGGCGTCGCCCCAGTCGCCATGAGCGATACGAACAGTGTGTCGACCGCGCGCACATTCTTGTTGACGGCTCGGAGCGTCCCGTTCCACTTCGCGGATCGTCGCTCGGGGAAGAAGTCATGGCGCAGCTGGACCGAAATCACTCTCGGCGTCGGAAGCGAGTCGAGCTTCTTGTACTCGAGCTCCCAGGCCTTCACGCGCTTTTCGGCGACGTGGACCTCGGTGTAGGCATTTAGAATGTTAGCATTGTAGAAGAAGAAGCCGCCGAACACGAACGCGACCAGCGCGAACGCTCCGATCGTCGCCAGGCCGCCTTGCTTCCACCGGCGCGAGGCGAGCGTGCGGCGAGAGCCCCATGCGGAATCGGCGCCGCGGACGAGCACGAGGTATCCGATCGCGGCGAGCGCGAGACACGATGCGACGGTGTACGCCTGGAAGGTGAGGATCCGCGTTACGTACGGTCCCCATCTCGCCATGTCGGAATAGATGAAATCGGGTGGTCGTCCAATCTGATACAGTCGATGGTCGAAGCCGAGCGTGCTGAGGACGCTCGTCAGTACCCAGTACGCGATGACGATGAGGTGGCCGACGAACTTCTGATTCACCAGCGCGTGAACTCCCATCGCGAGCGCGACGACCGCGAGCGCGGTCGGAACCGCGATCGCTCCAATGATCTCGAGATAGAGAAGCGGTTGAAGCCCCGCGTATCCCTGCGCGAGCTGCATCACGATGCCGGCCGCAGTGGACACGACGATCATCGTCAGGATCGCAAGGAAGACACCGAACAGCTTTCCACTGAAGGGAACCCACGCCGGCACCGGCATCGAGTCCTGGACCTGGTCGAGCTTGAGCTGTCGTTCGCGCCAAACGAGCTCGCCGCCGTAGAGCGTCGCGAGCAGAATGACGAACAGCGGAAGTGCGTTGGCGACGAGTGGCGCGATCGCCGACGTCACCGGCCAGATCGCCGAGTCGGTCGGATGGGCCGTGTACCATGCGCCGACCATGATGTTGATCGCGCTGATCACCGAAATCGCGAGAAACGGCGCTTCGCGAACGATCGACCGGAAGTAGAAAATCGACTCGCGGATCGCGGTTCCGAGCCACGAGCCGCGATCGTATCGCAACGCAACCGCCGGGATCGGCGAAACTGCGGCTTTCTCGACGCGCTTTTCGGCGGCCTTGCGAGGCCTCCCGGAGCGCTGGAGTCGCAGCTTGAAGAATGCGAAAACGATCGCGAACAAGAGCAAACCGGCGGCAATCCACACCAATCGGTTCTGAACCAGCAGGCCGCTGAACGGGATCAACAGCGTGTTCTTCTCGACGACGCTCCAGTAGCGGATCATCGTGTTCGTCGTTGTCAGCGTGAACGGATCGATGAGCGACGCGAGCGTCAGCTTGTCGAGGTGCGTCGTGATCTGCTGCGTCACCTGCCACGCGAGAAGCAACACGACTCCCGTCACGTACACGGCAAACAGCTTCCGTGTGAACGCGCCGACTGCAAACAGTAGAGCGCTCGCGAAGAAGAGATTCGGAACCGCAATCGTGAAGAACGGCTGGAATGCAGCCCAAGTGCTGATCGGTCCGAGCTTGTCGGCCGGAACCCACGGCATCAGCGTGCCGATGAGGAGGCCGATGGGCAGCGCGAAGTAGATCACGACCATCACGACGAACGACGCCGAGAAGCGGCCGAGCAAATAGCCGCCTTTCGAGAGTCGCGTCGTGAACAGCATCTCCTCGGTGCCAAGCTGCGCGTCGCGAAGCACGGCGGTTCCGGCGACGGCCGTCGTGATCACCTGCCCGATCGCCGTCAAAATCCCCATCGCCGTCGCAAGAACGAACGGCGCGTTGCGATGAATCTGCCCACTCGCGACGCCGAGGAATGCATCGGACGCCGTCGAGAAGAAGGCCATCAAAAAGAACAGCGTGAAGAACAGGAGCGTCAGCGGACGTTTGAACCAGTACGCGAGCTCGAACGTGAAAACGGTGCGAAACATCGTTCAGGCCTCGGCGAGCGCCGATGCGCCGACGCGATGCATGTACACGTCCTCGAGCAGCGGTTCGACCGACGTGAACCCGTCGCCCGGCGACGAATCGCTGTAGACATGCACGACCGGATCGCCGGCGACGAGCCGCGCCGAGATCACGTTCATGCTCGACTGAATATCCGCGAGCTCGGTCTTTTTGATTCGCTTGCGCCAGATATGACCCCGCACCTCGTCCAGCACTTGCGTCGGGTCGCCCTGCAGAATGACTTCGCCACGATTGATGATCGCCATGCGGCGACAGAGCTCGCGGACATCTTCGACGATGTGCGTCGAGAGGATGACGATCACGTCGTCGCCGATCTCGCTCAGCAAATTCAGGAACCGATGGCGCTCGGTCGGATCGAGACCGGCGGTCGGCTCGTCGACGATCAACAATTTCGGCCGGCCGGCGAGCGCGATCGCGATCCCAAGTCGCTGTTTCATTCCCCCCGAAAATCCCCCGACTGCCTTCTTCCGCGCGTCCCAAAGGTTTGTCTGCTGCAAGAGCGCCTGCGTGAGATCGCGCCGCTCGCCGCCATCGGCAACGCCTTTCAGCGCCGCGAAGTGATCGAGCACCCGCTCGGCGCTGAGGTTCGGATAGAACCCGAACTCCTGCGGCAAATAGCCGAGGACCTTCCGGACCTCGTCGGGCTGTGCGAGAACGTCGATGTCGCCCAGTCGAACAGACCCCGAGTCTGGCTGCTGAAGCGTCGCAATCGTCCGCATCAGCGTCGACTTTCCGGCGCCGTTGGGGCCGAGGAGTCCGAACATTCCCGCTGGAACCTCGAGCGAGACGCTGTTAAGAGCGCGGACGCCGTTCGCGTACGTCTTCGAAAGACGGTCGATGAGAAGATTCACAAAGGTGCCCTGCGGCGGGTTTCGGGAAGGACGAGCACAGCGTTGCGGCGTGCTCATCGGGGCGGGTGAGCGTGGTGAACCCGCTATTCTGTTCACGCGATTTATGGGGCGCAATGTGCCACTGGCCCTTCAGCCAAAAAGATGTCGTTACTTGAGCGACGCGCCCTCGCCGTCTACAATCCGTCCCGGCCCTTCCTTCGGCGCCCGGCTCACCGGCGCGGTAAGGTTTGCCCGGTGCAGCACATTGTGAACGAGACGACGACGTCCTGTTCGATTACGGAACGCTTAAATCCAATCGTTCGTCTCGGGAGTCATGGCGACGCTTCCCCCGCAGTCGCAGAAGTGGCCCGCCGATCGCGCATTGCTGCTCGTGCACGGCGTTGGGAACGCGCGGCCCGGTGACTACACACCGCTCGTCGCGCAGATCACCAACATCCTCGCGAAGCAACAGAAGCAGTACGCGATCTACGTTTTCTACTACGACCAGGTCAACAACTGGTTCGAGGACAAAGGCAACGCGCCACTGGCCGTCGCGTCGCTCGTCAACGCCATTCGCTCGAAGCTCGATGCGACGTCCCTCGGCAACATCGTCGCGGACTTCGCCGGCGACGTCATTTGGCCCATCCTTCTCCTCGATGCGCGCGACGCCGTTCGAACGGCGCTGCTCCGACAACTCCAGCAGATCATTCTCGACGGGAAGCAAGCGGGGATCAGGCAACCCGCGCAGCACCTGTCGATCATCTCGCATAGCCTCGGCTGCTTTCACACGTTCGAGGCCCTTCATGCGGCGGCGAAGAGCACGTCGCAGGGCCTAGCGCCGGCAACCGATGGCGTGCAGTTCGACAATGTGATCTTTATGGCGTCGCCGGTGCAGGTCATTCGCACCGTCGCTCGAATGATCGGCCCATTCGTGCCGCGGGCGTCGGACCTGGCCTCCGTCTCATTGCCACAGCTCGAGATGCCCGGCGAAGACGACGGCACCGGAACGATCATCCCGTCGGCCAAGCAGACGATCTCCGTGACCGGCAATCTCGATCCCGTCGGCGGCTATTTCTTCCGAAAACAACTCGACTGGGGCTACATGAATCTTCCCAGTCAGAAATCTTTCATCGACAAGCAGGAATGGCTCGACATTCACGAAGCTGATCTTGCGAACATTCTGCAGATCGCGCTTCGAGAGCACGACGCGCCGTCCATCATGCCGGAGAATCCGCATGACTGGAGCGCCTATGTCGGCCGGCATGCTGGCGATCTTCAGCAGTGGCTCAACGTATGAAAGCGATCGCTCGACTCGCCTCCGCGTTGACGTTGAGCGTCGCGACGATTGCGTCCTCGCAAACTACGCGTCCGCGGCCGAATCAGTCGTACACGCTCGAAGACGTTCTGACGTCGTTGCGGCGCGCGGCCGACACGCTCGGCTTAGCGACGTCGAATCCCGCGCAGAACCGGGCGCTCGATTCCGTTTCGGCGATACTGCGCACCGGCGATGCCACGGTGTTGTCCATCGATGCCCTCGCGAACTTCATCACGAAGACGCATCCGTCGTTCTCTGATGTTGCGCGGTGGAGTCCGCAGGCGAAGTCCGCCTGGGCTGAGCCATGGTTCTACGATGCGCTCGTTCGTCTTCGGAGACTCGCGAACGCCGCGGGGTCGGGGATCGGTCCGCAGCTCGTCGCGAGGTTCGGGGCGAGCACCGCTGATCACTTCATTGCGCCGATGGACGAGCTCGAAACGAAGGTGTTACAGAAAGCCCAAAGCCTCAACACCGAGAAGCTGCGTCGCTACGAGATCAAATTCGGACCAGAGTCCGCGCGGCTCAACATTGCGGAAGTCATTGTCAACTACCTCGTCGAGCGCCCATCATGGAGTCCGCTCGCTCCGGATGAGAACGGACCGAGCCCCTTCGAGCTTCTGACGTCGTATTCGACCTCGGGCCTCACGGCGAGTCACTCGCTCGACGACAAGGTTCGCGTGCATCTGGTCGCCGGCGCGCACGCGGGGCTTCGGTGGTATCGGTTCAACGAAAAGCTCATCGCGGGCAACGCGCTCCAAAACTTCATCTCGCCGAGGTATTTCGGCGCGGGGGCGTTCTTCATGGGATCGCAGGATCGAACGCTGGTTTCGCCATTCGAGACGGGTCACCGCACGGGCGCCTTTCTCGATTGGGGCGCCGCGCGCGCTGGGTTCACCGTCGGCAAAGATTGGCGGGTCGTGCTCGGCATCGGCAAACAGATTCTTCCTTATTTGTTCTAGCAACGGAGCATTCTCATGTTCGGCTCACTGATGCTCGACGTAGCGATCGGCATGGCGCTCGTCTACCTCTTGCTCAGCTTCGTCGCCACCGCCGTTCGCGAGGGAATCGAGAGTTGGCTCAAGGATCGGTCGACTTTCCTCCGCCGCGGAATCGCGGAACTTCTTCGCGATGAAAGTTTGACGACCGATCTCTTCAACCATCCGCAGATCAGCGCGCTCTATCGCGGATCGTATGAAGAGGCGAAGGCGTCGAAGCAGCTTCCGTCGTATATCCCGTCGAAGAACTTTGCGCTCGCGTTGATGGACATCGCTGTTCGCGGCCGCGATGCGACCTCGGCGATCGAATCGAGCGCGGGCTCAGCTCCGCTTTCAATCTCGGCGGTTCGTCAGAATGTGAGCCGCATTGGCAATCCGGCGGTGCAGCGCGTCGTCTTGTCGGCGATCGATCTTTCCGGCGGCAGCTTCGAGCGCGCGCAGCAGTCGATCGAGGATTGGTTCGACAGCGCGATGGATCGAGTGTCCGGATGGTATAAGCATCGCACCCAGCGAATTCTGATCTTCACCGGCATCATCGTCGCGATGATCGCGAATGTCGACACCATCCGCATCGCCCATAAGCTCTACGTCGATCCGGGCAAGCGTCAGGTCGCGGTCGCGATGGCCGGAGGGATCGTGAACGAGCAGCAGGCCGCTACGCTCGGAGCTCGCGGTGCGCGCTCGGACTCGTTGGCGGGCATTGCGCTCCAGCGGCTCGACTCGCTCGCTCTACCGATTGGTTGGCCCGACAAGGATTTCGGCCGCGACTGGTATATGAGAATTCTTGGATGGCTCATCACGGGATTCGCCATCTCCCTCGGCGCACCGTTCTGGTTCGACTTGCTGAACAAGATGATGGTCGTTCGGTCGACGGTTAAACCGCATGAGAAAAGTCCCGAGGAATCATCGGAAGACCGACAGACCGGCGACGGCAAGTCGGTGACGATCGTGAACGCACCGCCGGCCGTCGCGGCGGGGGGACAGGTTGCCTCTGTCTCGACGGTGAACGGACCCGGAGGTGCAACCGTTCTTCCCGGCAAGGATTATGAGCCACACGAGTGGTCGTCGGGCTTCGGCCAGGCGGGGGTGCTATGAGCTCGGGTACGAGCGTCGCGCGGACGAACAATGATCTCAACACGCTCGCGCCAAAGTTTCGCGATGCTGTTTCGAAGTCGATCGCCGACTGCAACGCGAAAGGGCTCGACGCGATCGTGTACGAGGCGTATCGGTCGCAGGAACTTCAGTCGCTTTATTATTCCCGTGGCAGAACCGTCATTCCCCCGCACGGCACGGTCACCAACGCGCAGAGCAACTTATTCAGCTGGCACGGCTACGGTCTCGCCGTCGACGTCATCTCGCGTTCGAAGGAGTGGGATCAACCCGAGGCGTGGTTCGCGTCGGTCGCCGATGTCTTTCGCGCGAACGGATGTCGCTGGGGCGGCGAGTGGAAGATGAAGGATCTTCCACACTTTCAGTGGGGACTTTGCAAACCGAGTCCGTCGGATCGCGCGCGGGAACTCATCGCGACCGTTGGTTTGCGCGGCGTGTGGGAGGCTGTCGGCGCGCTCTAGTCGGACGATTTCGGCGCGAGACGCCACGTAACAGTCGCGCGCGCGACGACGTCGCCCGATGCGTCGCGGATCTCGCTGTGAACCTCGAACGACGTTTCCTTCGTTACAACAGGAATATCGCAGTGGCACTCGGCGGTCAGGGTACCGCGAGCCTTCTTGAGATACTCGATCGAGATACTGGTGACGATACCGCGAACGGAAGGCGGGAGTGAGAACAGCATGGCGGTGCCGCTCGTGACTTCGGCGAAGTTCACCAAGGCGACGGCATGGATCGAACGCAGGTGATTGCGAATCCGCTTGCGGTCGCGAAGGCTCCAGCGCGCATAGCCCGGACGAAGTTCCTGAACGCGCGCACCGATGGTCGACGTGTAGGGGGCGGTTCGGCCGACCAGAATACTGAACAGAGTGCGACCGTACGCCGTTCTACCGAGTCTTTCCCACCAGCGGGCGATCGAACCGCCGGGAGCGTCGAAGGATTTCATGGTCCGAAGATGATAGCCTCGTTGCCATCCTGCAGCGACCGACACGGCGCGGGAGGATTTGCTTTTGACGAGCTGAATCGGAGGCGTGGCTGGCGCAACAGCGGCGATCGGCGGCGCAACGGGGAGACTCGTTTTTCCGCCAAAAAACCGCCAATTGCCGCCCGCCACGCCTCGGAAATGGAAAATCTCTGATTTCGCCCAAACGGGACGGCGGATCTCACGGAACTCGCTGACGACCCGCAACACAACACCAATTCTCGACTAACAAAAATGTTTTCCTCTCGCGCTCTCGGGCTAGCTGTCTTGGTTTCGACTTCTCTGATGGCAGCATGCGGCGGCGGGTCGGGCGACACGCCGACGCAGCCGACCGGAACTGCCGTCGCAACAGTCGCGATCACCCCGGGCGACTCCATCCTGTTGAAGCCCGCCGGCTCTGCGACGCTGAGCGTGGCTGTTCTTGCTTCGACTGGTGCCGCCCTCACAGGAAAGACCGTGACCTGGTCGAGCAGCGACAACTCGAGGGTCACCGTGTCGCCGACCGGGCAGTTGGCTGCCGTTGCCGTCGGGCGCGCGACCGTCACGGCGACGAGTGAAGGCAAAAGCGGAACGACGACCGTCGTCGTGGTGAATTCGTTCGCCCGCGACTTCGCCATCATCGGCGCCGAGTTCACGCAAGGTGTGCAGGACGCAGCCGGATCGATCCCGATGATTCTCTCCGGCAATCCTGCCGTCGTGAACGTCCTCGTTTCGTCTACCGTCTCCGCGTCTTCGCCGATGCAGCTCGTGCTTCGCCTGCTCGACGCAGCGGGATCTGTCGTCTACACCGACACGGCGCTCACGCGCGGCCCACTGCTTCCGACAGCGACGTATGTATCGCCGACCGCCCAGTTTCTCGTTCCGTCGGCGAAGCTCGCGGCGGGATTGAAGTGGCAGATCGTTCGTGATCCAAAGGGTTGGGCGGGAGACGACGGTGCGTCGAACGACGTGTTCCCGGCAGCTGGAACGAACGCGCTTGCGACGGCAACCGTTCCGCCGCTGAACATTCGGTTCGTTCCGATCGTGCTCGCGTCGAACAACAATTCGACACCGCCGCTCACCGACGCGCTCATTCCCGACTATCTGCGAACGCTGCGAAGCATTCACCCGCTCGGCGTCATCAACACGCACATCGGCGCGAGCTTCACGACCTCGGCGAGTTTCGGCACTCCGCCGACCGGCGGCGCGCAAGCGTTCTGGACGCAGGCGCTCGCGGACCTCGATCTCGCGCGGGTTGCAGATCCGACGGACGCGGCGAGCAACTGGTACGGCGTCATTGCTCCTCCGGCAGGGTTCAACTTCGCGACCTTCGGCGGCTTCTCGTACATACCGCCGAACGGAACGGCGTCAGGGCCGCAAACCCGAACGACCGTCGCCGTGCGGACGGGTTGGTTCAGCAACCCAACGCAAGCGCGCGATCTCGTCGCTCACGAAATCGGACACACGCTCGGCCGGCGACACGCTCCGTGCGGAAACGCCGGGGCGCCGCTCGATCTGAACTATCCGGTCGCCGGCGGCGTGCTCGACAACATCGGACACGACGTGTACGCGTGGGCCAACGGCCTCGCGACGTCCGCGGTCGTCGTGCCCGCGTCGACCGGCGACGTGATGGGCTACTGTTTCCCCGTCTGGTCGAGCACTTACACGTACAACGGCATCCTCGCATTTCGAACACCGACCGTCCTTGCGTCGCGAGCAGGAGCCGAACCGCAACGAACGCGAGTGCTCGTCGTTCGCGGATCGATCGACAATGAGAAAACAATAAAGCTGGAGCCGGCATTCACGTTCGATGCGAAACCGTCGGTGCCGGGTGCCGGCGACAGCTATCGAGTCGAGGGCGTCGATGCGAATGGCGGAGTTTTGTTCACGTCGTCGTTTACTCCGGCCGTTATCGACCACGCTCCGGCGCTCGAGCATTTCGCGGTCGCGATTCCGGTTTCATCCGCGCTCGAGGAATCGCTCGCTGAAGTCCGCGTCGTCGGGCCAGCCGGTTCGGCGACGCTTTCGCGGTCGGTATCGTCATTGGCCGCGGCCGGCCTGCGTCCCACGGCCGTTCGGCGAATCGGGGCCGCGCCGACGATCTCGTGCGGCGATTCAGCCTCGCGCGGCATTCTGATCATCGACGCTGCAACAGGCGAAGTTCGAGGGGTTGCGTCGGCGGGATCGATGGCCGCGGATATCGACCCCGGTCGCCAGCTCAGCGTCCTCTGCAGTGACGGTCTTCGAACGCGACGAGGCTCGATTTCGGCACCATAGTTCTTAGTGTCTCGCGGTCGCTAAGGAACGTGGATCTCGCACACCTGTTGCATTTATCCGGTGCATCGGAGGCTCAAACCGAGCCCGTCGCGAACCCGGAGCCCCGCGCTCGCGACGACCCTGGGTGGGGCGGATAACGAGGCGCACGTTTATGAAAATCCAATTAGCACTTGCAGCTTTGGGCTTGAGCGCGCTGTTGGCGGCGCCGGCCCATGGGCAGTCTGATGTGAAGAAGGCCGTGGACGCGACGCATCACGTCCTTCAGAAGACCGGCAAAGGCATCAAGCAGGGCGCAAAGGACGTCGGCGGCGCCACGCACCATGAACTGAAGAAGGCCGGCAACAAGACGAAGGAAGTGGCCGGCGAAGTGACCGGCGTTCACAAGGTCGGCGGCGACGTCGGCAAGGCCGCACAGGGCGTCAGCCACGCGGGCAAGAAAGTCGCGCGCAAAGCGAAGCACACCTTGAAGGACACTAAGGCCGATGCGCACGCCGCGTTGACGAAGTCCGGAAAGGACGCGAAGGCGGACGTCAAGAAGCCGTAGTCAGCGTTCTCTAGTCCGGATCACGCGGGGCGTGTCGAACTTGGCACGCCCCGCGTTTTCTTCAGCCGCTCTTTTGGCTCGCGTGCCACTTCGCGAGCACTTCGGCTTCCTTTGACATCGCGAGACCGTTGATCTCGCCGTTCAGCGTTTTCGCCTGTTCTTCGGCAGGACGCGTCTTGTGCCAGTCGAGCGTGTCTTTGGCGGTGACGGCAAGTGGCCGGAAGGTTAGTCCTTTCGCAATCGCCTTTGCCGCGCTGCGCCGCTGATACCCGGCGGTCGCGCCCACCGGCGGTTGCCACACCGTCATGTGTCGCCAAGGGCGAATCCCGTTTTCCTTCAGGAATTCCCACGGCACCCACGTGAACTGCGCGCCGGCCGTCGTGATCGCCTTCACGCCGTACAACATCTCCGCGATCGTCATCGGCTTCTCGGGACCGATCGCGTTGTAGGTGCCGAACTCGCGCGCCTCGGCCATTCGCACAGTGAATTCCGCGAGATCGCGTGAGTCGATGAACTGACACGGATCATCCGGTTTGTCCGGTGCGAGCACTTCGCCGCCTTTGTCGATCCGCGCAGGCCAGTACGTGAAGCGATCGGTTCGATCGAGCGGCCCGACGATGAGACACGGGCGAATGATCGTGTTGATGCCGGGATACTGGTTTTCCACCTCGACTTCGGCGCGTGCTTTGAACGCGCCGTAGTTCGCGGGATTTGCCGATGCCGCGAGCTGCGCCGGGTTGCGCTCGTCCGGCTGATACGGGTCGAGCCCCGCCGGCATCGGGACTGTGGGACTGTTCTCGTTGATGCCGATCTCGCTCTGATCGCGATAGACGGACGTCGTGGAGATGAAGATGTAGTGCTTCGTGTTTCCTTTGAGGTATTGCGCCGCGTTCTTCACCCAGAAGGGAAGAGTCGTCGGATTGTCGATGACGACGTCGAACTTTTTTCCTTTCAGCGCGCTCGTATCGCCGTTGAGATCACCGATGAGCTCTTCCGCGACTTTGCCTTTGAACATCCCTGGCCGTGTCTTGCCGCGGTTGAACAACGTCACGCGATGCCCACGGGCGATCGCGTAGTCCACTTGCTCCGGCCCGGTGAATCCCGTTCCGCCGAGGATGAGGATGTTGAGCGACGCGGAGGCTTTCTCGACACGTCGCGGTAGCTGCCCCGCCATTGTCGCCGGTGACTCGGCACCGAGTCCGAGCTTGATGAGCGGCGAGAGTCCGAGTGCGCCGCCGGCGGCGGCCGTGTGCTCGATGAATTTTCGGCGTGTAGTCATGTGCGCGTCCGATTGGGTCTGCTCTTAACATGGCCGTCGCGCGCTCGTAGGGCGAGTGAGCCGCCTTCGCGCCGGGCATTGTGCCGCGCAGTTACGCCAAACGCACTACCGACGAAGACGTGACGCAGGATCCTTGCTGTTTTCGACCATCAGGTCGACGAGACGCACGAGATCATCTCCGATCCGCTTCACGCCTGTACACTGGACGCAGGCGAACGCGCCCTCGAGCAATAGATAGAAGAGGTTCGCGGCAAGATCGGGATCTTGAAAACCCGCTTCGGCGCAGAGCTTCTGCACGCGCTTTCGTTCGCGAGTCTTGTGCGCCTGGATGACTCGGCGCGCCGGATGATCGGCGTCTGGAAGTTCGGCTAGCGCGTTCGCTAGCATCGATCCGCGCTTTTCCATTTCTGCGAGCTTGCTCGCGACGCGCTGGCTCCACTCAATGAGATGCGCGGCCGGATCGTTCGGATGCTTCGCCGCCATTTCGTCCCACTCGGCTTCCTTCTGTGCGACGATGCCCCGCGCCCACTCGGCGATGAGCTCGTCCTTCGAAGGAAAGTGACGATACAGCGTCATCTTGTTCGTCCCGGCGGCTTCAGCGATCGCTTCGACGCCGACGCCGCGAATGCCGTGCTTGAGAAACAAGTCACTGGCGGCGGCGATGATGCGTTCCCGCGGCGGCGCGGGCGGTGCTTGCGTCTTCGAGCTCATCCTGGGACGTCCATGCCACTAAAAATGGCGAAATGCACATAACGGCGCGAGTGAAGTGTCGAAATCCTTCGCGCTCGTTCGACTAATGAAGTGAAACCCCGCGCAGAGTGCGGCGGTTCCAGAGACTTGACGATGATGTTACTGGTCGGTAACATATGGGGTGTTACCGGTCAGTAACATAAGCGTTCCACCGCCAAGTCGCTCTACGCACCACCGTTCAAGGAGTCGTGCCGCATGAGTTCCACGCCGTTTCGGTTCAATCCGACCACCCTCCTCAACTACACGCGCGTCCAGCTGCCCCGAGTCTTCGTTGTACTCATTGCAGTGCTCGCGGCGTGCCAGCAGCCCCAACCCACGCCTCAAACCCCCGAAGTGACCGTGGCGCCGGCGGTCGGTCGGGAAGTGGCCGAAGCAACCGAGTTCACGGGACATTTCGAGTCGACCAACGCGGTCGAAGTTCGTCCTCGCGTCGGCGGATTCATCGACCGCGTTGCCTTCGTCGAAGGAGCGACCGTTCATCAGGGCGACGCTCTCTTCGCGATTGACCCGCGTCCTTTCGAAGCCGAAGTCGCTCGCGCCGAGGCGGCGCTCGAGCAGGCGAAGACGCGCAAACAGCTTGCTGATAGCGAGCTCGAACGAGCCCAGCGTCTCACGGCAACCCAAGCGATCTCTCGCGAAGAGCTCGACTCTCGGGTGAGCGGCCGCGCTGAAGGCGATGCCGCGATTCATGCCGCCGAAGCCGCGTTGAAGCTCGCCAAGCTCAATCTCGAGTGGACCGTGGTCCGCGCGCCGATCACCGGTCGCGTTGGACGCGCCGAAGTCACCGCTGGAAATCTCGTACAAGCGGGCGCGCCGTCGCCGACGCTGCTGACGACGATCGTCGCGCTCGATCCGATCTATGTCTACTTCGACAGCGACGAGCAGGCGTACCTGAAGCAGATCCGCACGATGGCGACGTCGTCGACGCCGGTTCAGATCGGACTGGTGAACGAGACCGGCTATCCGCACGAAGGAAAGCTCGATTTCGTCGACAACAGCGTCGATCGGACAGCCGGAACCGTCCGCGCGCGCGCCGTGCTCGCGAATCCAACGAAACTCTTCGCGCCGGGACTCTTCGCGCGCGTTCGCCTCGCGGGAACGGAGCGGCATGCGACAACGCTCATTCAAGATCAGGCGATCGGCACGGATCAGGATCGGAAGTTCGTGCTCGTCTTGAAGCCTGACAGCACCGTCGATTACCGGCCGATCACGCTCGGCCCGATCGTCGATGGTCTTCGATCCGTAAAGTCCGGACTCGCTCCGGGCGAGAACGTCGTCATCAATGGATTGATGCGCGTCCGCCCCGGCATGAAGGTCCTCGCCAAGGCGTCGACCATGACCGCCAGCTCCAGCACTGTCGCGACGTCGGCGCAGTGAGGCCGCTCCCGGTTCGCTTAACAAATCTCTAACGGAGTCGGTTTCGTGCGTTTTTCACGCTTCTTCATCGACCGCCCAGTATTCGCGGTCGTGTTATCGATCGTCATTCTCGCCGCCGGTCTGCTGTCCATTACGTCGTTGCCGGTGAGCGAATATCCTGAAGTCACACCGCCGACGATCACCGTTCGCGCGGTATATCCCGGCGCCAACCCGACTGTACTCGCGCAGACGGTCGGCACTCCGCTCGAAGACGCGATCAACGGCGTCGAGCGAATGCTCTATATGTCGTCGTCGGCCACAGCGGACGGCGTTCTCAATCTCACAGTCACCTTTGCGATCGGCACGAACGTCGATCTCGCGCAGGTGCAGGTTCAAAACCGCGTCAGTCAGGCATTGGCGCGGCTTCCTGAAGAGGTCCGCGCCCTGGGCGTCACGACTGAAAAACGGTCGCCCGACATCACGATGGTCGTGCACCTGACGTCGCCGAGTGGTCGATACGATCCCGTGTATCTGCGCAACTACGCGATGCTCAACGTCCGGAATGAGCTCGCTCGTATTCCCGGCGCGGGACAGGTGATCGTCTTCGGCGCGGGCGACTACGCGATGCGCGTCTGGCTCGATCCGAACAAAGTCGCCGCGCGCGGACTCTCGGCCAACGACGTCGTGCAGTCGATCCGCGAGCAGAACCTGCAAGTCGCGGCGGGTGTCGTCGGAGGACAGCCGATGCCGGATCCAGTCGCGTATCAGCTCACCGTGACCGCGAAGGGACGTCTCGCCGACGAAAACGAGTTCGGCAACATCATTGTGAAGACGGGCAGCAACGGCGAAGTCACGCGCCTGCGCGACGTCGCGCGAATGCAGCTCGATGCGGGCGACTACGGACTTCGCGCGCTGCTCGACAACAAACCGGCCGTCGCCATCGTCGTCTTCCAGGCGCCGGGTTCCAATGCGCTCGCGCTGTCGACCGGCGTGCGTGAGAAGATGGCGGAGCTCAAGTCACGCTTCCCACAGGGCATCGCTTGGTCCGCGGTCTACGATCCGACGGTCTTCGTCCGCGAATCAATTCACGAAGTCATTCGCACGCTGCTCGAAGCGACGTTGATGGTCGTCATCGTCGTCGTGCTGTTCCTGCAAACATGGCGTGCGTCGGTGATTCCGCTCGCGGCGGTTCCGATCTCGATCGTCGGCACGTTCGCGGTGATGTTCGCCTCCGGCTTCTCGATCAACACCTTGTCGCTGTTCGGAATGGTGCTCGCGATCGGCATCGTGGTCGACGACGCGATCGTCGTCGTTGAAAATGTCGAGCGTCACATCGAAGAAGGCCTGACGCCGCTCGAGGCGAGTCATCGAGCGATGGAGGAAGTGAGCGGACCGATCATCGCGATCGCGCTCGTGCTCTGCGCGGTGTTCGTGCCGGTCGCGTTCGTCAGTGGCTTGTCCGGGCAGTTCTACCGTCAGTTCGCGCTGACCATCGCGTTCTCGACGCTCATCTCGGCGTTCAACTCGCTGACGTTGTCGCCCGCGCTCGCCGCAGTGCTGCTCAAGCCGCGCGGCGCCAAGGAAGACGTGCCGACGCGAGTCATGAACAAAGCGCTCGGGTGGTTGTTCGCTCCCTTCAACCGCGGCTTCACGAAGCTGTCCGGTCGCTACGGCAACATCGTCCGCAGCATGACGCGTCGATCGGCGATCGCGCTGGTCGCCTATGCGGGACTGGTGTTGTTCGGCGTGTTCGGATTCTCGAAAGTCCCGGCCGGTTTCGTTCCCGGTCAGGACAAGCAGTATCTCGTCGCGATCGCCCAGTTGCCTGACGCAGCGTCCCTCGATCGCACAGAAGCCGTTGTCAAGAAAATGGGGGAGATCGCGCTTGCTCAGCCCGGAGTGGAACATGCGGTGCAGTTCCCGGGTCTCTCGGTCAACGGATTTGCGAACAAGCCGAATGCCGCGATCGTCTTCCTCGGCCTCAAGCCGTTCGACGAGAGAACGAGCGCGCAGACGAGCATGGGTGCGATCGTCGCGTCACTCAATCAGAAGTTCGCCGGCATTCAAGACGCGTACGTCGGCGTCTTTCCGCCGCCCGCGGTCAACGGACTTGGCGCGATCGGCGGATTCAAGATGATGATCGAAGATCGCGCGGGGCTTGGCGATTCGGTCCTCTACGCATCGACGCAGGCGCTGCTCGGCAAAGCGTATCAGACGCCGAGGCTCGCGGGTGAATTCTCGAGTTTCCAGGTGAACGTGCCGCAGTTGTTCGCCGACGTCGATCGCGAGAAGGTGAAGCAGCTCGGCATTCCGCTGAACGACGTGTTCCAAACGCTGCAGATCTATCTCGGATCGCAGTATGTGAACGACTTCAACAAGTTCGGCCGGACGTATCAGGTCATCGCGCAGGCTGACGCGCCGTTCCGCGAGCGAGCCGAAGACATCTCACAGTTGAAAGTGCGCAATCACGGCGGCGAGATGGTACCGCTCGGATCCGTGCTGACTGTGAAGCAATCATATGGTCCAGACCAGGTCACGCACTACAACGCCTACTCGGCCGCGGACATCAATGGCAACGCCGCACCCGGCGTGAGTGCCGGCGAGGCGGTGCAGCGGATGGAGCAGCTCGCGAAGGAAACGCTCCCGAACGGTCTCGGCTTCGAATGGACGGAGCTCACGTATCAGCAGAAGCTCGCTGGAAACACCGCGGTTCTTGTCTTTCCGCTGTGCGTGCTGCTCGTGTTCCTCGTGCTCGCGGCGCAGTACGAGAGCTGGTCGTTGCCGCTGGTCATCATTCTCATCGTTCCGATGTGCTTGTTGTCCGCGATCGCCGGCGTGTGGATCACCCGCGGTGACAACAATGTCTTCACGCAAATCGGATTGCTCGTCCTTGTCGGACTCGCATGTAAGAACGCGATCCTGATCGTCGAGTTCGCGCGCGACCTGCAGCGACAGGGCTTCGGCCGGCTCGAGGCGGCGCTCGAGGCGAGCCGCATCCGTCTGCGCCCGATTCTCATGACGTCGTTCGCGTTCATCGCCGGCGTCATTCCGCTCGTGATCGCGCGCGGCGCCGGCGCCGAGATGCGCCACGTCATGGGCGTCGCCGTGTTCTCAGGCATGCTCGGTGTGACGCTCTTCGGTCTCATCTTCACGCCGCTGTTCTACGTCCTCATTCGCGGTCTCGTCGAGAAGCGCGCTGCAAAGCGCGAAGCCGACGAAACGACCGGCGACATTCGGCCGCTGCGACCTGCCGCACCGTTCGTGGTTGTCGAAGGAGATATCCACCATGCGTAAAATCATATTGGCTTTCACCGCGCTCTTCGTGTCGCGCGCCGCGTATGCGCAGAGCACGACAACATTCTGGCAGGCCATTGGCGACACGACGCTGTCGCGTCTCGTGACGGACGCTCTTCGTACCGGCACGACGGTGCGCCTCGCCGAGGCGCGAGTAGACGAAGCGCGAGCGTCGCACAAGCTCGCGAGCTTCGACTACGCGCCGACGGTGACGGCATCCGGCAGTGCGCTCAGAACCCGCCAGTCGATGGCGCAGGTGCCGGGACTGACGTCGCCGTTGCCGGAGCGTGACCTGTACGATGTCGGATTCGACGCAACCTGGGAGCTCGATGTTTTCGGGCGTGTACGCCGCACTGTCGGCGCACAAGGCGCGCGAGTCGAATCGGCCGAGCATTCGTTGGACGACGCGCAGGTCGGTCTTTCGGCGGAAGTCGGGCTGACCTACTTCGAGCTGCGCGGTGCGCAGCGGCAGCTTGGCGTCGCGCGAAGAAATGCTGAAGTACAGCAGAAGACTGTTGCATTGACGGAGGATCGTCTCGCGGCGGGGCGCGGAACCGCGTTCGACGTCGAGCGAGCGAAGTCCGTTCTTCAGTTGACGCTC
>Ga0070683_100000211_pt1 | contig 39486 bp, 34 predicted proteins | sample KBSC713LmetaG_FD_64662 | JGI IMG/M metagenome (GOLD analysis project Ga0070683, IMG submission 64662) | Corn rhizosphere microbial communities from Kellogg Biological Station, Michigan, USA - KBS C7.1-3L metaG | ecosystem: Host-associated > Plants > Roots > Rhizosphere ... | reverse complement strand
CTTGGCGGCTTTTATACTTTTTTAATTGACGGTTTTGAAATATTGGCCGTGTTGGTATTGACCGCTTGTGTCATTTTTCTTATCCGCAGAAATATTCTAAAATTAAGACGATTCAGAAGTCGTGACCTCGATGGCTGGCCACGCAGCGATGCCAACTATATCCTGATCACTGAGATAATCCTGATGACCCTTTTTCTTACGATGAATACTGCTGACAGGGCATTGCAAATTCGCCGGTATGAACACTATTCCGATGTTGGCAATTTTTTATTCTCGGGAAATTTTGCGCCTTATTTTCATAACCTGAGTTCATTGTCACTGGTGAGTATCGAACGAACTTGCTGGTGGCTGCACATTACAGGCATTTTTGCTTTTCTTAATTACTTGCCTTATTCCAAACATCTTCATATCCTGCTTGCCTTTCCCAATGCCTACTACACCAGATTGGAGCCAAAAGGTGAGATGAAAAATATGCCGGCCGTGCAAAATGAAGTACTGTACGCCATGCAGCCTGAAAAGGCACCTACAAATGCGACCCCGCCATCAAACCCGATAGCTATCGGGTTTGGAGCAAAAGATGTGTTTGATCTGAGCTGGAGAAATCTGCTTGATGCGTATAGTTGTACTGAATGTGGAAGATGTACTGCCGCCTGCCCCGCAAATATCACCGGTAAATTATTATCACCACGAAAGATCATGATGGATACAAGAGACCGGATGGAAGAAGTGGGAAAAAATATTAGCAAGAATGGTGAATTTAAGAATGATGGAAAGAACCTGTTCAATTATATAACAGTTGAAGAATTGAGGGCTTGCACCACCTGTAACGCTTGCGTGGAAGAATGTCCCGTTTCTATCTCTCCCCTGGAAATTATATTTGAATTACGCCGCTCGTTGATCATGGAAGACAGTAATGCACCCCAGGAATGGAACGCAATGTTCAGCAACATCGAAAACAACTTTGCCCCCTGGAAATTTAGTCCTGATGACAGGGATAAATGGAAAGAGGAACTAGGATCACAAGGATCGTAAAGGATAGCAGGATGTTATGGAAGATTCACTAAAAACGAAACACTGGGATGTCACTCAAAAGATCATTGAATGCTCAATAAATGTTCATAACTCCATCGGGTGTGGCTTTCAGGAAATAATTTACCACAATGCTTTGGCAATTGAGTTTACACACCAACATATTCGGCATAGAGACGAAGTCGACATTCCAATTTTTTATAGACGCATTCAAGTCGGCACCAGGAGAGTGGATTTTATTGTAGATAATCTGGTTATGATTGAAATAAAAGCCTGTACTGCGCTACTGGATGTGCATTTTGCTCAGGCTATTAATTACCTCGAAGCATCTCAATTTGAAATAGGTCTCTTAATAAATTTCGGCTCAGAGAAATTGCAGATAAAACGACTTTATAACGACAAAGTACCAGGATCGAAAGGATTTAATAGAGGGAACTTATCATCTATCCTAACCATCTTTTTAATCCTGTTTATCTTAGTTCATCGTATCAACATTACATTTCCTTTTTTGAAAATAACCTTACCTGTGTAATCCACACCTTGTACGATGTAAACAAAGTTAGCAGTCGGTTGCGGCTGGCCTTTAATGGTTCCATCCCACCCTCTGCCTATTTCACTCGAGCTAAATACAAGTTCACCCCATCGGTTATACACCCGGAAATAATTTAATTCCCTGATCCCCACACAAACCGGCCGAAGAACGTCATTGCGTCCATCACCGTCGGGAGTGAAGGCACTCGGAACGAAGATCTCAGTTCCTGTTTTAAAAAGTTTGACTGTGATCGTGTCCTGGCCATAACAACCAAATGAGTTTGTTGCACGCACAACGTATGTGATCGTGCCACCCACCTGGTCAGCAGTAAATGTTGCAACAGGATTTGGGATAGTAGTAAAGTTTAAACTGGTTGCTGGTGTCCAGTTAAATTGATTGGCTGTTGGTTCATTTACCGTAGCATTCAATTGCAGGGGCTGATTAGCTACAACGGATGTATCGTTACCTGCAAAGACAATAATAGGCTGTGTTACGTTAATGCGAAATGTGTCCGTCAAAGAATTAGGACAACCCGCATTAGTGACTGTGAGAACATAGTCTGTTGTTTGTTTAGGCGACGCAGTTGCATGAATGGTAAACGGAAGAGAACTAACATTTCCACTGCCCTGGTTAGTAAGTGAGCTTGCGTTGCTCCATGTGTACGACGTGCCCTTCGTGATGGTTGCATTTAGCGGGATCGTTGTCCCATAGCAAATACCTGCGGAATCAGGATCCGTTATTGCAGCGGGAAAAGGAACGTTGATAAAATCGACTGAAGCAATGGAACTTGTATCGGCCGGGCAAACACCGCTCTTTGCGATCACACGATATTGCACATCGGCATTGATCCCATTTACATTAAAGGTCGAATCAGTCTTTGCCGGCGAAAAATTTGACCAGTTTGTATTATCCGTTGATCGTTGCCAGTTAACAATGCTTCCTGTGCTCCCAGTTAAATTAAATACAGTATTTGTAGTTTGTCCCAGGCAAACATTTACATTATCGGGCGTTAAAGTTCCGCCAACAGATTTCGGATCGACGATAATGGTTGCTGCGGCACTACTATCAACACTACATGCGCTACCATTTTGAACTAACGCTCTATATTGAGTCGTCACTGTTAAATTTTGCGCTGTATAATTTGCACTTGTTGCCGCAACCGTATTCCAATTAATTCCGTCAGTAGACGATAACCAACCCAAAACATTTCCAACAGATCCATTCAGGTTTAATGTGGTGCTGTTTAATCCTGCGCAAACAGTGTTATTGCTCAACACCTGGCCTGCAACAGTAGGCGGTGTTGTAGAAACGCTAATAGTATCCTTCAGATCGGCGCAACTATTTTTTTCATTGACAGTGATCATCCCTGGGCCAGGACCAGGAGTTACATTAATGATATTTGAATTAGCACCTGAGTTGATCGTCCAACCTGCAGGGACCGTCCAATTATAAGTAGCGCCGGCCAGGGCAGGCACTGAATACATTGTATTGCTGTTAGCGCAAGCAACAGGTTCGCCGCTGATCTCTAAGCCTGCGCAGCTATTGCGAAGCGCAACATAAGCATATGCAAAATGGGCTCCGGGCAAGCAGTTATCCGCTTCAAATGTGAGCGTTACTTGTTGACCGCGGTATGGTGACAGATCAAACGTAACTTCTGTCCATCCCTTTGTCCACACATCATACAACAATGTTCCTGTGGTGTTATTTGTTCCGGCATGAGATAAAAAAGGAACAGGGCTATTTGAAAATCCGTTTGCAATAGCGGCTGCGCTATCCAGCGTTGCCCCGGTATTACCCGAACCTCCTGCATTATTGAATGTGGGAAGATAATACTTAGGAGACGCACACGTGATCACACTTCCGTTTGCTACTAAAGTTGCTTTGAACAAAGGTTGTTCGTTTGAATTATGTGTCCCATTTTCGAGCACCATTGCATAGGCGTATGTCATTGTGTAAGGAACGGTGGCCGGTCCTGCGGGCACATTAATAACATAGTTAATTGACCTGGCAAACCCACCCGGATTTTCAACTGTTGAATGAAGATCATAAGAATTAGCCGTTGAACCCAATTGCACAGAATATCCATATGAATATCCATTAATAACCGGGATGGTTGCAAACCCTCCATAGAGATCAGCGGATGAAGAAGTGATCGCTTTAATGCCGACCGGGGGAATGCTATATTCAGAGATTACTGAAACTCCGTTATTAGGCGCGGGGTAATCTCTGCTGGGACCACCCAGGAGTCCCGTCTTTGCTGACCAGAATGACAAATCTCCGTCAGAGAAATTAATATTGGTGGGACAAGATTGAAGCTGCGAATACGCGGCGGAAAAAGTAAAAAATTCTGTAAAAATTATAAGCCACAGTTTCAATTGGTAACGCATAGTCAGGAGTTCAATCTTTCATTAGAGTGCCGGCAATGATTCTGGTTTAAAATTGCTGATATAAGAACGATTTGAGGCTATTTATGTTGTTAAATTTGTGGCCAACCAGGCCAAAATTCGCGATTTACTATGCGGTAAATCGCTTACCGGGTCTGGTTGTGCGTATGTGGCAGGTGGATACCAGGTATTGAGAAATTGATGACTGACCTGCGTGTTATACGAATAGCTAAACGTCCTGTTCGTTTAATTGATTCTTTTTCCTTTTACTTAATACAAGATAGATCGGCACTCCTGTTAGCATCAATATCGTTCCGATCCTTGCTTCACGCGGTTTTGCATAAATGGTATTAAAAAAAAGTGCAGCACTGAATAAAACAACAATTGCCGGGACCACCGGGTAGCCCCATACCTTATATGGCCTTGGAGCGTCAGGCATTCTTCTGCGAAGAATAAAAACTCCCATCGCTGTTGCTCCATAGTAAATAAATACGGCAAAAATGATCATATCTGTCAACTGATCGAATGTTCCCGATAACACCAGGATACACGCCCAAATTCCCTGGAGCCACATCGAATTAGCAGGCGCTTGCGACTTATTCAGTTTACCGACGAAAGGAAAAAACATTCCTTGTTTTGCCATCGCAAAATAGGTGCGACAGCTAACAAGAATTGTTGCGTGAGTACACCCGAGCGTGGTAACCGCTATCAATGTTGAAATGAATAAACCTCCGTTCTGTCCCCAAAAAACTTTCACGGCTTCAATAGCTGCCACCATGTTTTGCGACTTGTGAATTTGTTCCAGGGTATCTACCGGCAACAAAGAAAGATACGCTGTATTGACAAGCAAATAGGTGATGATAATAATAAATACGCCAATGGTAATACCTCTTGGAATATTTTTATATTGATCCTTTACTTCTCCCCCGATATAACCAACGGTTGCCCAACCCTGGTAAGCCCAAAACGCCGCCAGCATGCTTGCAAATACAGCAGTGAAAGTAACAGGTGTATTGTTTGTCGTTTTCATGTCGAACACCTGGCTAATATGTGATTGAGAACTGCTTAATCCAAAAATGATGATCGTTAAAATGCCTGCAAACACAAGGATCAAAACTGCTGCGCTAAATCGTGCACCGATCTTTATTCCTTTGCTATTAAACCATGTAAGCACAAGAATAAGAATAATGGCCGTCAGCTTGATATTGAAATTCTCAAATGGAGAGAAGTCCTTGCCGATAGTAAAATGTTCCCACGAAGAAAGCACAGGCGGCAAATGAACGATACTATTCAATGATTGAGAGAAGACGTAAGCGAGTGCTGAAATGGATGCGGTTTGTATTACTATGAAAAGTGACCAGCCGAAAATAAAAGCAAAAAACCGGTTGTATATTTTTTGATAATAAACATACTCACCTCCTGTATCTGCCATCATGCTGGCTATTTCAGCATTACTTAACGCTCCAAATAAACTGATTATACCACCAAGAACCCAACAGATCAATACCCAACCCGGAGAATGCAGTTCAGCGGCCATCGGTGCTACTTTTTTGTAAACACCTGAGCCAACGATGTTCCCTACCACCACCACCACCACAAGCGCCAATCCTAATGACCGGTTTAGCTGTTGCGAATTATTCATGAAGGAATTTTTTCTCGCTCATTTTTCATCAGCACTTGGGCCATACATACCCGGCACAGCCACGTCCAGCAAGCGGAGATATACCGACAATTGACCACGGTGATGAACGAGATGACTGAATCCCCAACCGCGGATAGCAATTCTCTTCAGCATTTCACGTCTCATCTGGTCACCCCGGCGAACGATCCATGTTTTATTGAAATCTTCATCATCCATTGTCTCAAGATCGGCAATCGCCTGGTTCAGTTTATCATGGAAAGTTTTCATTAGTTCTTCTTTTGAAGCTGCCGAATGTGAGCTGAATCCCTGCACAGCGAAATCCCAGTCATCAATTGAAATGATCCGCGATATCCAGTGCGGGATCTCGGCAACATGCGTTGCAAGCCGTGCAAGAGTCATCGATTTTTCGTGTGGTCGCCATGAACCCTTTTCAACAGGAACCCGCTCCAGCATTTTTTTTGTTAAGTCCGATTCGTATTTCAGTTCTGCAATTAAAGCGTCCCTGTAAGCCATAGTTTCAGTTTTACAATTTAATTTGAATGGTCCTTATGTATACCTGCAAATTTCTTTTCCAGTTTTTGAGCTACTTCATCCGGGTTTTCTAAATTATGAACCGCGTCTTTCTTTGTCACAATTCGCCAAACCTGTATCACTGCTGTTATCGCGAATATGCCGCCGATCACCCAATTTAGAATATTCTGGTTTGACTTCAATTTTGCCGCGATCAACTGTCCGCCAAAAATAAAAACACAGTTGCCAAGCAATGTTCCGATCCCGATCCCGATAATGTATAGATTATAATGACTGTTTTTAGGCAACAAAACTCCCTTTGCGAATAGAACTGTACTCCATCCAAACCAAAAGGGAATCTGTACCGGGTTAACAGCACACATAGTAGCGCCCAACACAAATCTTGGCAACGTACTGCTGAGAATGATATTTTTTCCTATGTGCGGATGAAGAGCAGCGTGGAAGCTCGAAATGGCAAGAGCCACGACGACTGCCAACGTAACCCACTCAAGGGCCTTAAAGATTTTCTCCTGCTTCCTGATCCAATCCATTCCAACGAGGGAGACTCTTACATAAATCATTTCGACCAGCAGGGAACCAAGAGAAAATAAGATGGCCGCCGTATACCCATCAGTGATCCCGATTTGCATGGCGGCGACATTCAAAGTCCCCAATGGCAGTGAGCCAAGAAAACTGATGAACATCCCCGTAAAAAAAATCTTCACGAATGGGTGCATCAGACGAAAATAGCAAAAGAGAAGGAAATTGATGGGGCCCTAACATTAAATAGAAATAAGTAGCTGGCGTCTAATTGGCCTTCGCTACAATTGAAAGAGTAACGGTAACATTATCCGAAAGAGAAAGGCTGCTACCACCTACGCCAAAGTCGCGACGGTTCAATTTAAAACTTCCCTCAAAAAGATAACCTCCGTTCTGTGCTTTGGCTGTAAAAGGGAATTGAACCTCTTTTGTAACTCCTTTGATCGTGACGTTGCCAAACATATAGAGGAAACTGTCCTTATTCGTTTTCGTGATCTTCGTGGATTTGAAAGAGATCTTCGGATAATTCTTTACATCAAAATACTCCGACCTGCGCAAATGATTATCTCTTGATTCAATATCTGTATCAATTGTACTTGCATCAATGCTCACATCAAAATCGGCGGCCGTGGGTTGAGCAGGATCGTATTTGATAGTGCCCGTAAGTCCTCTAAAATCTCCCCCTGTGCCTATTCCAAAATTGTCAATTACAAAATGGACCCTGGATCCATCGTCAATAGGTGTATAATTCTGGCCGAAAACCAGCGCTGAAAAAATAAAAAGGAAAAAAGTAAGAGCCCTTTCTTTCATAACTGAACTTTTGTGATCCCGTGTATAAGATACAAGAACGGTTTTTGGGTTTTATTGGTTGCTTTGAGAACACGGTTATCAAATTTTTTAGAACTATTACCGCCTGCCCAGTAATAAATTTTATAATTCTTAACTTTTTAGTCAAACTCTTCCAGCATTTTGAAATGCCGTTGTGCATCTTTCAAAAACTTGCGGCCCCTTTTAAAAGACCAGTAAGGAGTCCCATTTTCATGGTTGTATTTGCTTATTTCATACAATGCTTTCCAGTGTCTCAGTATTTCGCGATAAGCCTTTCCAAGTTTCATATTGGCATCATAAATATGATTAGGCTCCGCACCACAACCATTGAATTCAAGGATGGAAAAATTTTTCCCATTCTTCAAATCCTCAATTGACATGCATTTTATATCATAGCGCCCATAATAAAATTTGTTGGTATAATGACTGAGGTCATCAAAGACCTTTAATAAGCGATCATCAATTTGATTTTCCAGGTTTATAAATCTTGCTCCCCGGTTATGATTTCCCGCATAGGATAAATAAAAATGTTGACCATCGGGCAAAACGCGGTCAAGCCTGTGCTCATGACGATGCTGCATCTCCTCGAGGCGATATTTTGCACGTGGGTGTTTGCAGATCAACTCCCACAACGTGCATTGTCCGTCCCCATAAACTTCAAGTAGTTCCTTTTGAATAAAGCCGGTGATCACACCTTTCTTTTCTTTTGGATGGCGATAATAAAATACACTCACCTCGACAGGCATATCAACAAGGTCTTGAACAATATATTCCACCGGTATCCGGTGATGATATTTTTCTAACTGGTCCTCACTTTCAATTTTCCGGAAAAGGATGCCCTTCATGCCTACGTCAGGCTTTACGATAAATGGATAATTGAATCCTGCCTCGCATACCCTTTTCTTTACATTCTCAAATGAAAGGTTGTGCGATATATATATGGTTTTGGGGTGGGAATCAGGGGGCAATTGCTCATACATTTCCCGCTTGCTCTCACCTTCAAAACCTCCGAATGTGATGGTTGGGTTCGATGAACTGAAAAACCAAAATGAACGGGATCGGAAGCAATACCAGAACCAAATGGGGCCGATAGGCGCATACAAAACATAAAATGGCCATAGCTCCCAGTTGAACACCCGTTGAAAGAATTCCTTAACCTTCATAGTGTGGCGGCAAAAATAGAGATTGGTTTCATCACTTGTGGATATAAAATCTTAATCTTATTTTTAATCGCACCATCAGAATTTATTTTTAATACACCATCAAAACTGCCACCATGAGAATCAGCTCTATTATTATTATCATTAGCATTGGCCTGCTTTTGCCAGCCACATTATACCCGGCGTCAACTGTGCAACCCGTTAACACAACTGTTGATCCTTCATCGGACATCTACAAAAAGGTCGCGTCACTTAAGATCAGTGAGATCCAAAAACTGACAGGAAGAAAACTAACGCTTAAAGAGAAGGTTTCTCTCCTGGTCTTAAAGCATACAGCCAAAAGGAAAGCTCAAGGCAGCAAGGGAAGCACCGCATTGGGTTTCGGTATTGCTGCCCTCGCACTTATACTCCTTGGATTATTTGTTCCCTTTATAATATTGCTTTCTATACCCGCCGCCATTCTTGCTATTGTCCTTGGTAACAAAGCGAAAAAGCTAGATCCATCTGATAAAAAAGCGCAGACCGGGACTATCCTGGGTTGGATCGCAGTGGGTGCTATCGCTTTAATTGTTGTCGCCGTCATTATTGTAGCCAGCAGTGGCGTATGGTATTGATGTTGACGCTGATTTGTACTTTATTAAATTCCGTATCATTGTAACTTTAATGCAAGATGAAAGTTCCAATTGTATCGGAGTTGTTTGCCAGGGGTGAGTCACCTGAGATCTTATTTTGGGTCGGCTGTTCAGGTAGTTTTGACCAGAGGGCGCAAAAGATCACCAGGGCGTTTGCAACCATCCTTGAAAAAGTTGGGATCAATTATGCCATTCTCGGAAAAGAAGAGATGTGTAATGGAGATCCTGCACGCAGAGCAGGCAATGAATTTTTATTCCAGATGATGGCCTACCAGAATATCCAGGTCTTAAATAACTACGGCATAAAGAAAATTGTAACCGCCTGCCCGCATTGCTTTAATATTTTAAAAAATGAGTACTCTGCTTTAGGTGGCAATTATGAAGTAATTCACCATTCTGTTTTTCTGCAGCAATTGATCGATGAGGGAAAAATAAAACTAAAAGAGGGTGGCTCATTCAAAGGAAAAAAGATCACCTACCATGACAGTTGTTACCTGGGCAGGGCGAATAATATTTATGAAGCTCCGCGTAAAGTCCTTGAAGCCCTTGATGCAGAACTGATCGAGATGAAACGTTGTCGGAGCAATGGCTTGTGTTGTGGTGCGGGCGGCGCGCAAATGTTCAAGGAGGAAGAAAAGGGAAATATAAGAGTGAACTTCGAGAGAACCAATGAAGCCATCGCAACAGGTGCACAAGTGATAGCAGCTGCTTGCCCGTTTTGCAATACCATGTTGACCGATGGTGTAAAGAATGCCGAGAAAGAGTCAGAAACAAAAGTGATGGATATTGCGGAGCTGATAGCCGCAAGCATGTAGATACTCCAAAAAACCAGCCATCACAACAATCAATTTCAGTGAAGCTCTGAAACAGTTAATGAAAGATGATCTCCCCCTATCTGAGAGTATTCCTGATCCCAATAGCGGTGTTGGGTTATGTATTATATGCCCCTTAGTCAAGAAGAGGTCGCGGAGACAAGTCATGCCGGATTTGCAAGTGGCTATTTTTGTCTGCGTTGTTTATTACATCGTTTATTTTCTCCTGTTAAAATAGGAACGTCACTATTAGACGGCCAAATCCTTTTTTAAATCCTATCATCCGTGTTAGTAATTTTGCAGAATGAATTTTGAATTTAAACATCTCCTCAATGAGGATTTTCACCCCGCGTCAAAAGTGTGGGTCTACCAATCAAGCAGGCTTTTTACAATGAGTGAGGCTTTACAGATCGAAGAAATGATCAACCAGTTCGCACAAACCTGGCTTTCACATGGAGTGCCGGTAAAAGGTGCTGCGCATTTATTCTTCGGACAATTTGTTGTGTTGATGGCAGATGAAACAGCCACGGGAGTGAGTGGTTGCAGTACCGACAGTTCAATGAGACTGATCAAAGAGATCGAAAAAACATTCGGGGTAAATATGTTCGACAGGCTGGCACTGGCTTTTATCGTAAAGGAGAAATCCGATAGCTATCGGATACAACTACTGCCCATGCCTCAATTAAAACATGCCGTTGAGCAGGGATTCATTACGGCCAATACTCCGTTCTTCAATAATGTTGTTTTGACAAAAGAAGAATTGGAAAATAATTGGATCATTCCTGCAAAGGATAGCTGGCTCGCGAAAAAAATTTCATTCCCAAATACAGTTTCGTAAATTAGATTTCATGCGGCAATAAATATTAGCGGAAGTAGCTCACCTGGTAGAGCGACAGCTTCCCAAGCTGTAGGTAGCGGGTTCGAGTCCCGTCTTCCGCTCAATTGTTCTTCTATATTATATGCTCGAAGTGGAATCTCATGATAAATACTATTGGTCACACCAACGACCTTGCCGATAGAACGAAAAAGGCACAAGCTGAATAGCGGGCAGAACCGTGAAGGGAGCGTCGCAAGAAAAGTTTAATTGTCATCCTGGTGCTGGTTACTAATCATAAATCTCAAAACAGTAAACCTCAAACCTTCCCTGTCAGACTGTCACAAACTGAGGCCTTTTAACTATCTTTGCCCTCCAATAAAAATATCGGATAATTTTTTGACTGATGCTTGATCTCGCAGGAAATAAGATACACGATGAGAGCCGACAGGGAGAGGCGATTGCCCCCTTTGGGACTGACCCTAACGAATACCAAAAGCGGTTTTATATTGAAAGCTATGGCTGCCAAATGAACTTCTCCGACAGTGAGATCGTGGCTTCCATATTGAATGCTGAGGGTTTCGGAGCAACCCGCCATTATGAAGAAGCGGACCTGGTTTTGATTAATACCTGCTCGATCCGCGAAAAGGCTGAGCAAACCGTTCGAAAAAGACTTACTGAATTCAAAAAGCTAAAACAAAATAAGCCGGGGATGTTAGTAGGCGTTTTGGGGTGCATGGCAGAAAGATTGAAATCAAAGTTTCTTGAGGAGGAACAATTGGTTGATATCGTGGTGGGACCTGATGCCTACCGTTCATTACCTGCGCTGGTGGAAGAAGCTGAAACAGGCCAGAAAGCAGTGAACGTTTTGCTAAGTCGCGATGAGACCTATGCAGATATTTCACCTGTGCGGCTGGACAGTAATGGTGTGACAGCCTTTGTGAGCATCATGCGTGGTTGCAACAATATGTGTTCGTTTTGCGTGGTGCCGTTTACAAGAGGAAGGGAAAGGAGTCGCGACGCTGATTCAATTGTGAGAGAATGCAGGGAACTGTTTGATAAAGGATACAAAGAAGTTACACTACTTGGACAAAATGTCGACAGCTATTACTTCATCGACGAAACAAATGATGAGATCGTCACATTCGCAAAACTGTTGGAAAAAGTTGCCCTTATTTCTCCGCTGCTTAGAGTTCGTTTTTCCACCTCGCATCCAAAAGATATTACCGATGACGTCTTGCATACCATAGCGAAGTATGAAAATGTTTGCAAGTACATTCATTTGCCTGTGCAAAGCGGATCGACTAGGGTGTTACAATTGATGAACCGCACATACACAAAAGAATGGTATTTAGCCAAAGTGGATCGCATTCGCGAGCTCATTCCTGATTGCGGGATAAGCTCTGATGTGATCGCCGGGTTCTGCACTGAAGCCGAGGAAGATCATGAGGAGACTCTCCAGGTAATGCAGTACAGCAAATATGATATGAGCTATATGTTTATGTACAGCGAAAGGCCGGGCACGCTGGCGCAAAGAAGATATAAGGATGACATTCCGGAAGAAATAAAAAAAAGAAGGTTGACTGAAATAGTTGGGTTGCAGAATCGTCTTTCATCTGAGAGCAATCAAAAAGATATTGGAAAAACATTTAAGGTTTTAATTGAGGGAGACAGTAAAAGAAGTGCTGATGACTGGATGGGCCGAAACACACAGAATAAGGTCGTTGTGTTTCCTAAAGGAAATGCAAACTTTAAGAAGGGTGATTATGTTATGGTTAAAGTAACCGATAGCACACAGGCGACATTATTAGGAAAACCAGATGAATAAGGATAATAAAATGGCAGATATTCAAAGTATAAAAAACAGGTTTGGAATAATTGGCAACGCGCCGGAATTGAACTATGCTCTCCAGGTTGCGATACAGGTAGCTAATACCGATCTCACTGTGTTGATATTTGGAGAAAGTGGAGTTGGGAAGGAAGCATTCTCAATGATCATTCACTCGCTTTCAGCGAGAAAACATAATCCATTTATTGCGGTTAATTGCGGGGCCATACCGGAAGGAACGATCGATTCGGAATTGTTTGGGCACGAAAAAGGATCCTTTACCGGCGCAGTTGACAGCCGAAAAGGATATTTTGAAACAGTGAATGGCGGTACTATTTTCCTTGATGAGATCGCCGAGATGCCGTTGGGAACGCAGGCGAGATTGTTGCGCGTTTTGGAAACAGGCGAATTTATCCGTGTAGGCTCATCAAAAGTTCAAAAGACAGATGTGAGAGTCATCGCTGCTACTAATAAAGATCTTCTTGAGTCAGTGAACAATGGCAAGTTCAGGCAGGATCTTTATTATCGGTTGAATACAGTTCCCATCAGGGTGCCAGCCTTGAAAGATAGAAAAGATGATATCATTCTCTTGTTCAGAAAATTTGCAGTTGATTTTGCCGAGAAATATAAAGCAGTCCCGGTACAACTCGAAGATGACGCTAAAAACCTGTTAATAAACTATTCGTGGCCCGGCAATGTGAGGGAATTGAAGAATATTGCAGAACAGATATCAGTTCTTACACAGGATAAACAGGTAGGCGCAAGAGAACTTAGAAAGTATTTACCTGAACATGTCAACAGGCTACCCGTCCTTGTACATTCAAATGGACAAGGAGGACAGGAATTTTCCAATGAACGGGAAATTCTTTACAAGCTGTTCTTCGATATGAAGAAAGATGTGACGGAGTTGAAAAGAATGTTCCTCGAAGTTTTGCAAAACCCGAATTTGGTGTCGCAAAACCCCAACCTCATGAGCCAGTTACAGGAATTAAAAACACCGGAGTTGGTTCAGCCGTTGAATCAACCGGTATTGCAACCTGTACAACCTGTATTGATGCATAATGACGGCATACATGAACACGAAGAAGTTGAGGAAAGCCTGAACATTATGGACAAAGAAAAAGAGCTAATCATTAAAGCACTGAAGAAACACAGGGGTAAAAGAAAAGATGCAGCTCTTGACCTCGGTATCAGTGAAAGAACATTATACAGGAAGTTAAAGGAATATGATATCGAGGAGTAACAAATTAATTTCTAACTTAAATTTTTTCTGTGTTTCGGAGCTTCAGCTGTATTCTAATAGTTCTTTGTTTAGAAATGGCGAAAATGTATTGCCACAGAATAACTGAAACACTGAACGAATGGGTCTCTATATAATCCTGTAGCTATTAAGAATTTTGACTTACTTAAATTACAATGCCTGTCACCAAAAAAATATTTCTGCTGCCATTTATTTGCGCACTTGGGGTGATCGCTTTAATGAACAGTAATTGCAAAGTGAATTACAGCCTGCATGATGTATCCATCCCCGATTCTATAAAAACGGTTAAAGTAAATTTCATTGAAAACAAAGCCCGGTATGTCAATCCGCGATTAAGCCCTACCCTTACTGACAGGCTCCGGCAAAAAATAGTTGGGCAAACAAGGCTTACCCAAACAAATGGTGATAATGCCGATTGGGAAATTAGCGGATATGTAAGTGACTATTCAGTGAGCACCTCTGGTATCTCCCAGCAACAAACTTCTATTAACAGGTTGAACGTTTCTGTTCATATTACATTATTCAACAGAAAGGGCGGTGATCAAAAAGAATTCGATGTTAGCCATCCGTTTGATTTTCCTGCCAACCTTACTTTACAAGCTGCTGAATCCTCTTTGAGCGATCAGATCGTCCGTGACATGACAGATGAAATATTCAATCACGTTTTTTCTGATTGGTAATTGTATCTTGCAAGTATGGAGACCGTGACATCGTTAGTACGATCAATATTTCAAAAAGAATCGCTGGATGATTGTAGCCTGGAAGAACTACAGGCTATGGCTCGTCAATATTCTTATTTTACCCCGGTCCAATTTCTGCTTGCTGAAAAATTAAGATCGACTAACGAGAACTTGTATAAAGAACAACTGCAAAAGCTCTCGCTGCATTTCAATAATCCTTTGTGGCTCGATCACTTGTTGAACTCAAATAGAGCAGAAGAATTTATTGCTGACGCGGGATCCGACACACCGGAAACAAAGAATATCGTGAGTGAGCAGGGAAGAGAACATGCTCCAAAGGAACTAACGATGATGACAGGGGAGCAAACAACGCCGGAAACTATCGTTAATGAAAGAGAAACAAATCCGCTGCCTGCAAGTTCAGAATCGATCAAACATGAGATTTTGCAATCGATTGAAATGAACGAAAAACCCGGGGAACAGTTAGCCGATGCAAACAACATAGACGCGGAAATTGAAACGACTGCATCGTCGGTGGAAGAAAATAATGAGTCTTCGATTGCAATGCCAGCGCTCCCTGATCTGAACAGTGAACCGGCGGGAACAGAACTTACCTTTCAACCTTACCATACAGTAGACTATTTCGCATCGCAGGGGATCAAATTTGTTCCCGAAGAAAAACCCACGGACCGCTTCGGCAAGCAATTGAAGAGTTTTACTGACTGGTTAAAGACTATGAAGCGGTTACCGCAAACCGAGATACCAAAAGTCACAGATATAGTCGCGGAAGAAAAAGTAGAGCAAATGGCCGAACATTCCATTGATGAAGGCGAGGTGGTTACCGAAACCATGGCAGAGGTATGGCTCAAGCAGGGAAACAAAGAAAAAGCCATTGAAACTTATCACAAATTAAGTTTGCTCGATCCCGATAAATCCGCTTATTTTGCATCCCTTGCAGAACAGTTAAAAAACAGTTGATATGGTTATTTTATTTCTTGTGTTGATCATTATTATTTCCTTCGTCCTCGGCTTTATTGTGCTGGTGCAAAACCCGAAAGGTGGTGGACTTGCCGGAAATATTGCTGGTTTCAGCAACCAGTTCATGGGAGTAAAACAAACTACTGACGTATTGGAAAAGGGTACATGGCTTTTCGCCGCCGCTCTTGCTCTCGTTTGCCTTATTTCAAGTTTTTTTATTTCGGGCAGCTCAGCCGTTGAGGATAAAACTAAAAACATTGGAAATCCTACCCAGCAGACAACGCCGGCCCCTACTCAAAATAATTCACCTGTTCAGCAAGTGCCTCAAAAATAGATTTTTGTAAAGAATATGAATGAACCCCTGTCAATAGGCAGGGTTTTTTATTATTTTGTTGGCTGCATTTGCCCGGTGGCAGGCGGTTTATGTATCAATAGCACCGATTTTTACGTTGCAATTGATGATACAAGAAAACTCAATTTGATTCTATGAAAAGATGGATCGGCTTAGCTGCGCTTATCATTGTTCTTATCGCAGCCTTCCTTGTTTGGAAATTGTTTGGTCCTGCTGTCAAACAGCCAGAAGAAAAATTTCTCTATATCCGGACAGGTTCAACGTTTGATTCGGTGGTTGAAGACCTTCTCGACAAGAAAATTATTACATCTGCGGAAGGATTTAATCTTATTTCAAAAGCACTAAAATTTAACGTCGTCAAGCCGGGGAAGTATGAGATCAAAAAGGGAATGAACCTTTTTAATCTTGTGCGTATGCTGAAAAATGGAAGACAATCACCCGTTGACCTGGTCATCATAAAATTCAGAACTAAAGAGGAGTTTGCCGGCCGCATAGGCAGGGAATTTGAAACCGACTCAATGCAAATGCTCGAATTTCTTAATAATAATGATTCCCTCGAACACTATCATTTAGATACTAACACCTGGGCATGTGCGATCATACCCGATACATACAGGTATTTTTGGAATTCCACGCCCACAAAAATATTTTCGAAACTATATGCGGTCTCCCAGAATTTCTGGACCGACGAGCGAAAACAAAAATTAAGAAATAATAATCTTACACCTGAACAAGGCTATACACTCGCCTCTATCATCGAAGAAGAAACCAATCGTAAAAGCGATAAAGGAAAAATTGCCAGTGTTTATATCAATCGTATCGACAAGGGCATTTCTTTACAGGCAGATCCCACGGTAAAATTTGCGATGAAAGATTTTGGATTAAAACGGATCTATGAAAAATATTTAACCGTTGAATCGCCTTACAACACGTACACAAACAAAGGCCTGCCCCCTGGTCCCATTTGCACGCCATCTGTTGAAACGCTGAAAGAAGTGATCAACGCGCCAAAAACAGATTATATTTATTTTGTGGCGGATAGTGATCTGAATGGTAGTTCTGTCTTTACTTCAAACTATAAGGATCACATGAAGTACGCAAAATTGTATCAACAGGCATTGAATAAACAGGACTCAATAAAGAAGACCAGGGAAAACATGCAGTAGTGTTAACTTTCACAAACATACGCCAACGGATTGCTTCAACTTTTCCTGCAAACTGGTTGATCAGGCAAAGTCAAAAGATCCGCTTACCTGGTTTCAAGGGCATTCCTCTCTACGATGTTTTAAAATTCTTTTTTCAACAAATACGCAAGGTCGGGATCACCGAACGGGCAGCGGCCATTTCTTTTAACTGCGTGATGGCCATCCCACCCATCATTATTTTTTTATGTACCCTTATACCCTACCTGCCTATTTCAAATGAATTTATCCGCCAGCTACATGGATTGATCCGTGATGTAATACCCGGCGAGAAAAATAATTCTGCCATCATAAAATTTATCGATGACATCATCAAAAAACCAAAGAATGATCTTCTGTCAATCGGGTTTTTATTGGCCCTTTTCTACTCGTCCAATGCAGTGATGGGCATCATGCGCGCCTTCGATAAAAATTATATTGGCTTTAAAAAAAGAAAGATGATCAACCGGCGAGTGACTGCTCTTCAATTAACTTCTGTTCTTTTCGTTCTTATGTTCGCTTCACTTCTGGTATTGATCATGCAAAGCTCAGTGTTAAAACTATTTGGTCTCAAAAGTGCAATAGTTCGGCAAGTTATCGGTCGTGGCCGATGGGTGGTGATCGTTTTTTTATTTTTTAGCTCCGTTTCCTACATCTATCGTTACGCTCCTTTTGTTCACAAACGATGGAAACTGATCAATCCCGGTTGCATACTGGCAACTACCCTGATGCTACTGTTTACTCTCTTCTTTTCTTATTGGGTAAACAATTTTTCAAATTATAATAAACTGTATGGCTCTATCAGCACGATCCTCATACTTATGTTATTGATATATTTTAACTCAGTAGTGTTATTGATCGGCTTTGAATTGAATGTGAGCATCGCTTCGATCAAACATGAAGCGGATGAAAGGAGTAAAACACTAACGGACGGTAACAGTCCTCCCTGATTTTTGCTGTAAATTGAACGAAGTCCCAGGAGTTCCAAAGGTTCCACATGTTTCATGTTGCTAAACGTCTGAAACTTTTTAAACTTTTGAAACCTCTGCAACCCATTAAACCTCTGAAACTTTTAACTTTCCGTTATGCAAAAGATCTTTTCACTCCTGCTGCCAATAGTACTCGCAACTTCCGTAGATCCGTTGCCCATTGGAGCAACCCTTCCCCACCCCGATAAAAAAATGAAAGATGTGGCGGGCATGGAAGTTTCTTTTAGAGATGCGACGAATACAAAGGGACTTCTGGTGATGTTCAGTTGCAACACATGCCCGGTGGTGCAGGCTTATCAATCCCGCACGATCGAAATATGCAACTATGCAAAAAGCAGGGATATCGGTGTTATTCTTTTGAACTCCAATGAAGCCTCCCGGGGTGATGGCGATTCATTTAATGACATGAAGGATTATGCCAGCGCCCAACGTTATAATTGGCCCTATGTGGTGGATGAAAATTCTGTTATGGCCAATGCCTTCGGTGCCACAAGAACCCCTGAATGCTTCTTATTCAATTCGGAAAACAAATTGGTTTATCATGGAGCCATCGATGATAACCAAAACGGGCCTGACGAAGTCACCCGCAAGCACCTGAAGATCGCCATGGATGAAATGTTGCAGGGCAAGGATGTTGCGGTGAAAACCACCAGGTCGGTTGGATGTACTATTAAGAGATTGAGGTAGGACGAAAGAATATAGAATCTAGAATACAGAATATAGAACACGGAATATGGATTTAGAAATCCCCGGATCTTAGCGCTTCTTCCCGTCCCTGCCGGCGGGCAGGTTTGCGTCCTACCGGTATCGTTCTTATGGAATATTTTGATAGCTGCATCACAATTCTGTTCCACCCATTACATTACCACAGTCAAAACATTCGCTTATGAAACTCCCTTCATTCATTATCAATCTGATCGTCGTTGTTTTCTTTGCCCTGATCAGCTATGGACTTACGGCAAGTATTGCGGTAAAAAGCACAATGGGCATTATTCTCGCGTTGGTAAGTTTAGGTGCGACAATTACGTTTCTCTGCTTGTTACCTAAACTTAAGCAGCAGCCTGGTGAAGAAGAAGGAACGGAAGGGTAATTTAGATTGGGAAATCGGGAAACTGAAAAAATAAATTAAAAAATTCTCGATTGCATTTTTTCCAATATCTAATTAGGTTTTGCCGGTGATACCATCGCCTGTATTTCTTTTCCCAACTGTTCTTTGGAAAGGGGCTCCTCAAAGAACTTGTGATAGCCCGTTGCATTATTCACAAAAAGACTGGAAGGCATTCCTCCTGTCCAACTCGTGTCAATTTTGGGACAGAAATAATCTGCATTTGTTTCATTGAGCCACACAACTGGATAGGTCAACTTTAATCTCTTTGCCATCTCATTCACTTTGCCGGGGAAATCCTTTTTCATATCAAGACTGACAAATACAATGGAAACATCTTTTGATTTATACTCCCCGGCTATTTCCTGGAAATAAGGAATTTCCTGCAGACAGGGCACACAAAATGTCGCCCAGAAATTAACGATCAATGGGGTTTTGCTTTCCGTTATTGTTTTTTCAAGTTCAGTGATCTTAACTGATTTAACGTCTTGCGCATTAATAGCAGCGCCGACACACAAAAATACAATGGCAAGAAATGTTTTCATATTGGTTCAAAGATAATTGATATTAAGGCTAAAGCCTGCTCTGGTGTTCCAGTTGCCCCTCTTAAGGGCGGGGCAACAAATGCGAACCATGATGGGCTTTAGCCCAAGTCTTTGAGACAATAGTATATTTATAATGTCCTTTAAAGACTCAATATTTAAATCGCTTAAATGAAATACCCTCCGGTTCAAAACTATATCGACGGAAAATTTGTGAATTCTGATTCACAGAGAAAACTTGACGTCATCTCTCCGGGCGACGGGAACTTTCTCTCTACTGTTCCGATGTCAACTGCCAAAGACGTTAACGCTGCCGTTACATCAGCTAAAGCAGCGTTCGCCACCTGGAGCAAATTTCCCATCAAAGAACGAGTAGAGGTTTTCTTTCGTTACAAATATTTGTTGGAAAAAAATCTGAAAGAACTCGCGGAACTGGTGCAGGAAGAAAACGGAAAAATCTACAATGAAGCCGTTGCAGAAATTGAAAAAAGTATCGAGCTTACAGAATTCGCCTGTTCATTACCCCAATTGATCACTGGTGAGATCCTGGAAGTCAGCAAAGGAGTTGAATGCAGAACCGAGCATGTGCCTCTCGGAGTTGTAGCTTCCATTGTTCCCTTCAACTTCCCCTGCATGGTTCCGAATTGGACAATACCGAATGCTATTGCGCTTGGCAATTGCATGATCTTAAAACCATCTGAAAAAGTTCCATTGACTGCAACAAGACTGGCCCTGCTATTAAAAGAAGCCGGTTTGCCCGATGGCGTGTTTAATATTGTAAATGGTGATAGTGAAATTGTGGAGGTAATTTGTGATCACCCGGGTATAGAAGCTGTCTCATTTGTAGGCTCAACAAAGGTTGCAAAAATTGTTTATCAAAAAGCAACGCATCATTTCAAAAGAGCGCTTGCGTTAGGCGGAGCAAAAAATCATCTGGTAGTGCTACCGGATGCGAAAGAAGATCTCACTGCACAGAATGTTACTGCAAGCATGACCGGTTGTGCAGGACAAAGATGTATGGCTGCCAGTGCGATGGTCGGTGTCGGCAAGATTGATCACATTATTCTAAAAATTTGTGACGAAGCAAGAAAGATCATCCCCGGAAAAAATTTGGGAGCTGTGATCAGCAAAGAAGCAAAAGAACGAATTGAAAGATATATTACAGAAGCCGAGCAACAGGGAGCAAAAATTTTGGTCGATGGGCGTGGTGCAAAAGTGGAAGGCAAGGAAAATGGGAGCTATGTAGGTCCCACAGTTATTGATCATGTAAAACCAGATATGGCCGTTGCAAGAGAAGAGATCTTCGGCCCGGTGCTAAGCATCATGCGTACAGAGACTATTGATGAAGCCATCGCCATCGAAAATAAAAATCCTTATGGCAATGCCGCATCTGTATTCACACAAAATGGCGGCTATGCAAGATATGTCATGGAAAAAGCCAGCGCCGGAATGATCGGAGTAAATGTCGGTGTGCCTGTTCCCCGCGAGCCTTTTAGTTTTGGCGGCTGGAACGAAAGCAAATTCGGTGTGGGTGATATTACAGGGAAAAGCTCAATTGCATTTTGGACGAAATTGAAAAAGAGCACCACCAAGTGGAATCCGGAAGCAGGGATCAATTGGATGTCTTGAACCAGGATTTATGTAATTGAAAGGATTATCAATGAAAAACTACTCAGGGGAAACGGGAGTTCAGTGTTTGGAAAAAGTGAAAACCAACAACTGCAAATAACATACAGTTTGCTCCTAACCCGTATTGTGTTGGCCTCGCGAAAAGATAAAAAGAACAAAATGTCCTTTCCTAACAAGAAAATAAATTTATCAAACATTGGTCGCATCTTCTATGGCTTCAGCATAACCGGCATGGGTTTACAGACAGTTTACTACCATGATTTTCCTTACATGCTGATACCACCAAAGCACTCATGGATCCCCGGTTTTCTAATGCTCTCTTATATTTCAGGAGCGCTGCTTATCCTGGCAGGAGTAATTATTGTTTTGAAAAAGAAAACCAAGCCAGTTGCCCTGTGGTTAGGTGTAGTGCTCCTCCTGATATTTTGCTTTTACCACGTGCCATATCAATTTATCGCAACCTCAAATTATATGCAGCCCATAGCATGGGACAATGCTCTGAAAGAATTGGCCCTATCTGGCGGCGCGTTTGTGATAGCCGGTAGCTTTTCGAAAAAAAATGAGAACTCCTACAGACTCATAACTTTCGGCTCGACACTCTTTGGCATAACGATCACCTGTTTTGGCGTTCTTCATTTTCTTTATGCAAAGGGTGTTGCAGAGTATATCTCATCATGGATGCCTTGTCGTTTATTCTGGACTTATTTGGCGGGTGCTGGATTATTGAGTGCAGGCATCGCCATCATTTTAAAGATCAAAGTTCGCTTAGCCGCTAGTCTCTTAGGAACAATGATCTTTATTTGGTTTATTATTCTTCACATGCCCAAAGTAATAGTTTCTCCCTTCGCAGAGATAGGAAGTGAAGCTACGAGCGCTTTACTGGCGCTTGCTTATAGCGGGACTGCTTTTGTCGTTGCTGGATCTAAAAAAAATAATTGAATCATGAGCCAACAAATCAAACTTGAAAACGATCTAAAGAAATTATTGCAATCGATAAAGCCAACCTTACACAGTGGAGATTATGTTTTTTGTACCGTTAAGAATACAAAGCAAATTGATACTAATAATGCTATTTTCCTTTTTAAGGAAGAGGAAGGCATTACCGTTGTTCTGGAGAAAGAAATAGCTGACCGGCAAGAGCTCGTGTATAACTTTATAGCCGGCTGGATCACCTTGAATGTTTATTCCTCCCTCGAAGCCGTTGGACTGACTGCGGCGTTTTCGAAGGCTCTTGCGAAAGAAAATGTCAGCTGCAATGTTGTAGCAGCATACTATCACGATCATATTTTTGTTGACAGGAAAGACGCGGAAAAAGCAATGACGATATTGACTAGGTTATCTTCTGATCATAACGTGTTTTAAAGCGGTGGGAAGATGTTCAGATGTTATTCTAATTGGTAGGGTAAATTTTAATAGGCGAACTCAAGCGCCAAACGGTCTATATTAGCTGTAATTTTATTTTACTTTACTTAAAGAATATGGCAACAACTAAGGGCAGGGATCGCAATATATTGTTAAGCATGCGTCCCTTGCAACGTATATTGCTGGGTCTTTTAGCTTCGCTGATTACTTTTTTGATCGTTTACAACAAGCACTTTGACTGGATGCTCATTGTACCGATGCTTTGGGTCACATTTGCCCTGACTTTTATAATTACCAGTTTCGTCGTTTTCTTTAAACTACCAGTCTCTGAAATTGAGAAAAGGGCTAACCAGGAAGATGGAAGCCGGACCTTCGTATTTATAAGCATCCTTGTAACCTCATTTGCCAGCATGCTTACCGTGTTATTATTGATGTTATCAGAAAAGATGTCTACACAAAAAGTTCTGACTGTGGCAATATCTGTCTTGGGAATGATGGTAAGCTGGGTGCTGGTGCATACTATATTTACTTTTCACTACGCTAATATGTATTATTTTAAACAAAGAAATGATGAAGATGGTGCCCCACTTAATTTTCCGGGCAACGCAAAACCAGATTACCTAGATCTTGCCTATTTTTCTTTTGTTATTGGTATGACTTTTCAAGTTTCAGATGTAGAAATGGCTTCTAAGCGCCTTCGCAGAATAGCACTTGTTCATGGATTACTGTCATTTACATTAAATACATTTGTGGTTGCGCTTACAATAAATTTAATTGCCGGATTAAAAGACTAACCGCTTTCACTATTTAAATTTTAATTTCAACGGCATCACATAAAAATTAAAGTTTAAGTCAGCCAGGGATCTTTCAAAAGGAATAATCATTTATTAACCTGGGTGAATCAATTTAAAATAAGGATCTGAGAAGTTTGCAGCTTCCTTCCGGGAATAAGCCAGGGCCACAAAGTCCACAAAGAAGCACAACGGACACAAGGGTTGCAAGCGGATAGTAATTTAAATAAAATAGAAGTGAACCAATAAATATCGAGCATATAAAAAATGGGCAAGATAACACAACACTGGAGAATAACCGACGAACTAAAGATCATGCAGCAGTTGCAACAAATTTGAGTTTGCAATCTGCCGGATATTTAACTCATCCCTTTCCTTTTTAGTAAATTGCCGTGGTTAAGTTAACCCCAGGTACAATATGAAAATCATCGATTCGACAATATATCTGTCTGCTTCTGACCTCTCAACTTACATTAGTTGCAAACATGCCACATTCCTGAATCTGCAACTTGCAAAAAAAATAATTTCTTCCCCGCCTACTTACGATAATCCTTCATTGCGGGCATTGCAGCAAAGAGGGGAAGAGTTTGAAAGCGACTATATCAAATACTTAAAAGATTCAGGCAAGACTGTTGTTGAGATAAGTAAGGGAGAGACAAAGGAAGCTGCCGCACAAACCGTCGAAGCCATGAAACAAGGAGCAGACGTTATCTACCAGGCAAGGCTTGAACAGGACACCTGGAACGGGTGGGCAGATTTTTTAATTAGAGTTGACAAAGCAGGCAAATTCGGTAGCTGGTCGTATGAAGTCATGGACACCAAACTCGCAAAAGAAACAAAAGCGGGAGCCATTTTACAGATCAGTCTTTACTCCGAAATGCTTGAAAAGTTACAGGGTTCCATGCCTGAATACATGCATATCAAAAATCCGACGGGGGAACATCGCTATCGCGTTGATGATTTTGCCGCTTATTACAGGTTGATGAAACGAAATTTATTGCAGACTATCAAACAACCGAAAGAGAATTATCCTGACCCTGTGGCACATTGTGATATCTGCAGATGGTGGCAGCGTTGTAATCAAAAAAGACGTGATGATGATCATTTGAGTTTTATTGCCGGAATGGGCAACACCCAAATAAAAGAAGTCAGAAAATGGAACATTAACACACTGGAGTCGATGGCAACTCTTCCTTCTCCCTTACCTTACAAGCCGGACCGTGGGAGTACCCAGACTTTTGAAAAACTATCGCACCAGGCGAACCTTCAACTTCAATGGCGAATTACCAATCGACCAGTTTTTGAAACCCTTCCACTGCAAGAGGGCCTTGGTTTTTATCAATTACCCGAACCTTCCGATCATGACATGTTTTTTGATTTTGAAGGAGATCCATACGTAGGTGATACAGGTCTCGAATATTTATTCGGATGGTATTACCGCGATAATTATTTTGACTTGTGGGCGCATACTGATGCTGAAGAAAAGCAGGCGCTGGAAAAGTTTATGGATACGGTAATGGCTGTATTGAACAAGGATGAAAAAATGCATATTTATCATTTTGGCGCCTATGAACAAAGTGCGTTAAAAAGGCTCGTTGGCAAGTATGCGACAAAGGAAGATGAACTTGACCGCCTGTTGAGGGGCGGGGTATTTGTGAACCTCCATACCATTACGCGAAATGCAGTAATGGCCGGAATTGAAAGTTATTCATTAAAAGACCTTGAAAAACTTCATGGCTATTTACGTATAAGAGATCTCCGGCTTGTGGCACAAAATAAAATATTGTATGAAGGCCTGCTGGAAAGTGGTTATGTTGACACCGTTGATAAAGAAACCGTCGCTGTGGTAAGAGACTATAATAAGGATGATTGCATCTCTACAAAATATTTGCGCGATTGGCTTGAAGGAGTTCGCCAAACATTAGTCAACCGGGGAAATAACATCCCACGGCCACAGAAAGAAGATGACGACCCTTCAGAAAATATCACGACTCACCAGGAAAGAATTCAACCAATTTTCGATGAGTTAATGAAAGAGATTCCATTTGAAAAGGAAAATCGTAACCAGGAGCAGCAGGCGAAATGGTTGCTGGCAAACATGCTTGACTGGTATAGAAGAGAAGAAAAGTCTTTATGGTGGGAACATTACAGGTTGAGGGAAATGGCGGATGATGAGCTTTTTGAAGAAAGAGCTGCCATCTCATTGTTGAAATATACAGGCACAAGAGAATCTGTTTCACGAAGTGTGATTGATTATTATCATTACCCTGAGCAGGACAGTGAAATTGATGTTGGACATAAGGTCAAATACAAGGGAAAGCATATTGGAACAATTACCTCACTTGATGACGGGAAACATATTCTCGGTCTGAAGAGAGGAATAAAACTTAAGGATATTCATCCGACACACGTAGTTCATCTTGAAATAATAAAAAGCACAGAAAAGGAAGAATCGATCATACGTTTAGCAGAATACGTCCTGGAAAATGGATTAAAGGCTAGCACCAGCTACCAGGCAGGCAGAAATCTTTTGTTAAGATCGATAAAATTACCTCTCCCTCCGTCACAAATAAGTGAAGAAGCAAATGCAGCGATCATACAAGTGATGCATCTCAACAATGATGTGCTGCCTATCCAGGGTCCGCCGGGAACAGGCAAAAGTCATACCGCAGCGTTAATGATCATTTCTTTGATAAAAACCGGGAAAAAAATCGGTGTTACTGCACTGGGTCATAAAGTAATTACTGAGTTGTTGGAAAAAGTGAGTGCGGCCGCGAGGAAGGAAAAAATTAATATCAAGATCGTTCAAAAAGTCAATGAAGTAACTAGGAATGATCCAGATTGGATAGAAACGAAAGATGATTACGACCTGGTGGTTGATTGTGTTAAGAACGGATTTCATATTGCAGCAGGCACTTCCTTCATGTGGTCAAGACAGGAGTTTTCTGAATTAGTGGATTTCATTTTTGTTGATGAAGCCGGGCAACTGTCATTAATAGACACGCTGGCTTTATCGCAGGCAGGAAAGAATCTCGTGCTAATGGGTGATCCCCAGCAATTGAAACAACCACAAAAAGGAAGTCATCCTGAAGGGACGGAGGTATCAGCGTTGGAACATGTTTTACAAAATCAAAAAACGATTCCAGAAGACCAGGGTGTGTTTCTCGGAACAACCTGGCGTATGCATCCTGCCATTAATGATTACGTCTCCGAGCTGTTTTATGATGACCGGCTCCATACAAAACCTGAAACGGTGAATCAAAGGCTGGAGGGCAGTGGTGCTTACCGGGAATCTGGCCTCTATATTGAATGGGTAACGCATGAAGGCAATCAAAACAGCTCCACTGAAGAAAGAGACAAAGTTGTATCGATTGTTACCAACCTTCTTCATAAGAATATCTATTGGATAGATTGTGACAAACAAAAGCACGAATTAAAATCGCATCATATTAAGATCATATCTCCGTATAATGCCCAGGTGGAAATATTGAAAGCCGCTTTGCCAGACATTAAAATTGGTACCGTGGATAAATTCCAGGGACAAGAAGCACCGGTGATCATTTATTCGATGGCAACGTCCACGCCTGAAGATGCTCCACGCGGCATGGAATTCTTGTATAGTTTGAACAGGTTCAATGTTGCTGTTTCGAGAACAAGGGCAATATTCATCCTGGTTGCAAGCCCTGCATTGTTTGAACCAGCATGCAAGTCTCCACAACAAATGCAATTGGCAAATTCATTATGCAGGTTGAGGGAAATGGCGAAAAATGAGTGATGAGTAATGAGTGATCAGTAATGAGTAAGTTATTCACTATTCATCACTCATTATTCATTACTCATTATTCATTATATTGCCAAATAGTGCCATGAAATCAGAACTAACTGCAAAACCACATTATCTTATACTTGATGGACTGCGAGGCGTAGCTGCTGTTATGGTAGTTTGCCTTCACATTTTTGAAGCTCATTCCACGAGTCCTCTTGACCAGATTATCAATCACGGATACCTCGCCGTGGATTTTTTCTACGTTCTTTCCGGTTTTGTCATCGGCTATGCCTATGACGATCGTTGGCATAAGATAAGCATTGGCGATTTTTTTAAACGACGTCTTGTAAGACTTCATCCCATGGTCGTAATGGGTTCGATCATCGGAGCAATAGGTTTTTATTTCCAGGGGGGAGCATTGTGGCCGATTATAAGCAGCATACCAGTTTGGAAAATGCTTGTTGTCATGCTTATAGGATTTACTATGATCCCATTACCGCCATCGATGGATATACGTGGCTGGTATGAAAGTTACCCATTGAATGGACCGGCATGGACCTTATTCTACGAGTACATCGCAAACATTCTCTATGCTGTTGTCATAAGAAAATTTTCAAAGACAGCTCTTGCTATCCTGGTATTCATCGCGGGGTGTGCGCTTATTCACTTTGCGGTAACAAACGCGGAGGGAGATCTGATCGGCGGCTGGTCGCTTGAGCCAGCACAATTGCGTATTGGCATTACACGTTTGATCTATCCATTCTTTGCCGGGTTATTACTTTCCCGGGTGGCAACGCTGACACATATAAAAAATTCGTTCTCGTGGTGCAGTCTTTTAATCATAGTTGTTCTTTCAATACCGCGGATCGGGGGCTCCACGCACTTGTTGATGAATGGTCTTTACGAAGCTTTGATTATCATTTTCATTTTCCCATTGATCGTATACATGGGAGCAAGTGGAGATGTGAAAAGCAGATGCGCCACGCGGCTATGTAAATTCCTGGGCGATATTTCTTACCCGATCTATATCACACATTACCCACTCATTTATATCTATACGGCATGGGTGCGCGATAACAAAGTCTCATTGCAGGATGGATGGCCTTTCGGTCTGCTTGTTTTGATTTCGGCTGTAACTATTGCTTATGTCTGCCTGAGGTTTTATGACGAACCAATAAGAGCGTGGTTAAAAAAGAAAGTGTTGTCCAAAGAAAATTAGTTTTTAATGTTGTCCTGATAATCCCGATAGTTATCGGTAGGGATCGTAATGATGTGACGAGGACAGACCTCATTGATTGGATGCTTGCTGCAGATCCGGGAAGTCATCATCGGGTGTACCTTTTGGCATATCTACCAGTTTCCCGGTAATATCCTTAAGGGCCCCCCATTGCATCCGGCTGCATATCTCGAGCCAGAGATTAAAGTAGTGAGCATTCGCCTTGTATTCTTTGTCCTGGTGGAAAAGAGATTGCTTGGTATAGCTGATCAGTTCAATATCCATATAGAATGGAATGAAATTATCAAGCATCCAGGAAGCGTCTTTGCGGTTATCGAGGTACTCTTTATGAAGCGGCTTGTGCGCCTGTACCATATTATAAAAGCTAAGCGTTTTTTTTGCCAGGTGTCCATTCTGTTGCAGTTCATCCATTAGCATATTATTGCAATAAATAGAAAGAGGAGCTGGCAGATTTGGCACGAGTACCAAGTCAGATGCATGAAAAATATTACTGTGCAAAAGAAACCTGCCAGGTGAACAATCGATCACGCATACATCATAATCATCCTCCACTTCTTCTAGCACGATCCTTATCAGCTCATTGTTTGTGAAATTGACGGTCGTCATTCTCGATGCATGGTTCATGAACTGGTCAGAAAAATAAGCATCATTACTTATCACATCGATCTGGTAACTTTCTGTAGAATGGATCACATCGTAAATAGTGATGTATTTTTCAAAGAGGCGGCCATGTGTATGGTTATTGCGGTTTTGCCTTCCGAAGAAAAAACTACTGCCTCCCTGCGGATCGAGATCCCAAAGCAGAACACTCAGGCCCCTTTTAGCAAGAAAGCAGGCAAGATTTACGGATGTGGTGGTTTTTCCAACGCCTCCCTTGATATTGTATACGGCAATCTTTTTCAGAGGATATCGAGATCTTTTTTCAGGAGTCGAAGCTAATGACAAATGGGGATGGTTGTTAATAAATCACTTACTTCTTTTTCACATTGCAGGCCGTTTAGTAATTATTATAAGTAAAAAAACTTTTGGTCATCGGAATGGTACAGTTGCCCGGTGTGTTGTTCTACACGTCCTGGGAAAGATCCCTTTATCCTTGTGCACTTTGTATTTCTTTGTGCTCCCCCCTGCCGGCAGGCAAGGCTTGTAACCAAAAAAAGCCGGGTCACGAAGATCGTTAAGGACCACAAAGAGCACGATTCCATTTCTATCACCAATTTCTCTCATTTCATTCCGCGGGTTTATCAATTGATGAATAAAGCCATTTACTTCGCTTTTGTGTTTTCCTTTCTTTATGGTATTAAACCTTATAATATGAAACACGTGGTAAAAGGAGGCATACTTGCAGTTGTAGTGATTTGCCTGTATGCCTTTATCACAGTCGTCGCAAGCGCTTTATAAGAAATACGCTGACAGGGCTGTGCTTTAATAAAGGCAGCCCTTTTATTTCAATTTTTTAATCAATTACATTTTTATGAAGATCCTTTCAACAACTATTTTATTCACTGTTGCACTAAGTGCGCTATTGTTGACACAATGCGACCAGGTTTCAGGAGAAAATAAAGCTTCTGAAAAAGAAACGACAAAACTTGCGTTTGCGGGCTTTGAAAGCCAGGTAAAATGGGGTGAGCATCTTGTGACTGTGAGCGCATGTCATGATTGTCATACTCCAAAAAAGATGACTGATCGTGGCCCGGACATTGACAGCAGCTTATTACTGTCGGGTCATCCTTCACAGATGCCTATTCCCGATGTAGACCGCAAGGAATTGGAAGGCAAAGGAGTAACGGCAACAAGCGATCTTACTTCCTGGATCGGGGCCTGGGGTATTTCTTATACAGCCAACTTAACATCTGATGCAACGGGCATTGGTAATTGGAAAGAAGATCAATTTATCTATGCTCTTAGAAACGGAACAATGAAGGGGCTGGCCGGTTCAAGACCCATGTTGCCTCCCATGCCCTGGCAAATGTATCGCAACATGACCGACGATGAGCTGAAAGCCATCTTTGCTTATTTGAAAACAACGAAACCGATCCATAATATTGTTCCGCAACCTACACCGCCGGCCTTATCGGAAAAGAAATAATAAATTATGTCTTTAGTGCTACTACCTATAATCTGTATAAAAAAGGCGTAGCGTTCTTTGTGCTCTTTGTGGGCCTTTGTGTACTTCGTGTCCTTTCCTTCCCGGATAAAAGGGTCACAAAGTTCATCAAGAACCACAATGGACACGAAGGTTAATGCGGCGGATAGTCAGTTAGTGTAATAACAGATCAGTCGCAGCGCCATACCGGTCAATAAAGAATTTCTCGGATCTCAGTTTGAATTTTGAAAATTATAAACCACTTAGACACTAAGGCACAAACCTGCCTGCCGGTAGGCAGGGGTGACAAAGGCTTGGTGTTTCTTAGTGTCTTTGTGCCTTAGCGGTTGATTTGAAAAGGAGCTAATCAAAATAGGAGTCCTTTAAAACAAACCTTTGGTCCGGAATATTCTTTCCAACATTTCAAACAATGCGGGATGATTCATTTTGAGCAGATCAGGGCGCTCAAAAAAATATTCAGAGATCACAGCAAAAAATTCTACAGCGTTGGTTGCAGCATACATATCAATATCTGAGCTGTGCATCCGCATTTGTTGGATCGTTTCATTAACAAGTTCGCTCCAACGGTTAACAAATTTTCTTTCTAAAATTATCTCCGGTATACCGTCCATGGTTCCATCCATTTTATCGATCAAATGCACAAATTCATGAATCGCCGTGTTACGGTAATCAGTATTATTGATAAACCCCTGCCTTAACTGCCATTTCGTAATGATCATTACATTTTGCATCGAACCGGAACCAACCATACCGGAAATATGACGGTTGTTCCCCGCCTGGTCAAAGTCCTCATTGAATGCCCCGGGATATACTAACACTTCATGCAGATTGATGTATTGCCAGTCAGGAAAAGAAAATACGGGAATAATAGCTCCTGCCCCAATAAATATCTGGTCTATGCCTTCAACTTCCGCATTTACGCCGGTAATGCGTACCGTGGACAGAAATTGCTCGACCCTTTCCTCAAATTTTCTTTTGTTCGGTTCATCAAGCTGGCGATAAAACTTTACATAGTCATTGAGTACTTCTTTATAATTGTCCGGTAAATGAATAATTTCTCTCGATCTTCTAATTCTGAACACAAATAGTATGATGACAATGATCAGTACAAGGACGAAGAATATCTGCAGTATGGTGATCATGAAGTGAAGTTAATTAAGCAATTGGTCCCAAGCAAAGACGCAAAGATTTCACAGCGTGATCTCATGAAAGGCATGACCCAGGAGCAGAGACAGGGCATTGTGTTTTGTGTAGAGACAGGGCATGCCCTGTCTCTACACAAAACCGCACCTTCTCTGCTGAAACATTCTATTTATTATTTCAATACAATCCCACCGAGCGGTGGCAAGTTTAGAATAAGCTTATATAGTTTTTGTTCTTCATCAACTAATTCACAGCGCACATCGGGGTTAAACACATCTCCCGTGCCCCAGTATTTCCTGTTATCACTGTTAAAAATCTCTTTACTAAATTGTTTACCGCTTACCAACACCTGCCAATCATTTCTCACAACAGTAGTAAGATTCAAAACGACCAGCAGGTCATCTTCAGTCTTTTTACCTTTTCTCCTGTATGAAACGACTGACTCGGCCCGGTGATTCAGATCTACCCATTCAAATCCGTAAATGCTGAATTGATTTTCGTACAATGCCGGTTCATTCTGCAATAAACCATTCAACTCGGCCACGCAATCCTTTAATTTTTTATGTGCCTCGAATTGCAGCAGTGGCCATTCAAGTTCAGATCTATAATTCCATTCCGATGTTTGCCCAAACTCGTCACCCATAAATAAAAGTTTGGCACCAGGATGGGTCCACATATAAGTATACATTAAGCGCAGGTTGGCCATCTTCTGCCATTCGTCGCCCGGCATTTTGTAAAGCATTGGGCTTTTGCCATGTACTACCTCATCATGACTAAAGGGAAGCATGAAGTTCTCATCATAATAGTACATCATGCTGAAAGAAAATTTATCCTGGTGAAACTGTCGGAAATAAGGATCCATTTTAAAATAATCCAGGGTATCATGCATCCATCCCATCATCCATTTCATTCCAAAGCCCAAACCACCCTGCCACGTGGGTCTTGATACACCCGGCCAGTCAGTTGCTTCCTCAGCAATAGTTTGCACATCAGGGAAATCCCTGTAGATCGTTTCATTCAAATCTTTAATAAAAGCCATCGCTTCTAAATTTCCCTCGCCTCCAAATTCATTCGGTTCCCATTGTCCATGTGTACGACTGTAATTTAGTTTGAGCATTGACGAAACGGCGTCCACCCGGATACCGTCAATATGAAATTTGTCAAACCAGTATCTCGCACTGCTGATCAAAAAGGATTTTACCTCGCCCCTTTTATAATTAAACACATAACTATTCCAGTCGGGATGAAAACCTTTTCGCATATCCGCATACTCATATGTATGCGTCCCATCAAACATAAATAAACCATGCGAATCATATGGAAAATGCGAAGGCACCCAATCAAGGACTACCCCGATACCTGCATTATGAAAAGCATCGATCAGTCGCATCAGTCCCTGCGGATCGCCAAATCTTGATGTAGCAGCAAAAAAACCGGTGCATTGATAACCCCAGCTTCCATCGAAAGGATGTTCCATCACCGGCATGAACTCCACATGCGTAAAGCCCATTTCTTTTACATAAGGGACTAGTCGCTCTGTGATCTGGTCGTAAGTATTGTACGTTTCTTCATCGTTTTTATCCGGCCTCATCCAACTTGCCAGGTGCACTTCATAAACACTCCACGGCGATCCCAGCGAATTATTTTCCTTTCGCTTATTCATCCACTCATCATCTTTCCAATCGTAATACATATCCCAGGTAATGGATGCTGTCAATGGCCGCTTCTCCCAAAAATTTGCAAAGGGATCTCCCTTGTCCTGGGCCTTGTTATCAAAGCCGACTATATAATATTTGTAAGATTCGCCCAGTTTGACGCCGGGAATAAAGCCCTCCCAGATCCCACTCCTGTCCCAACGGGGATATAATTCATGCTCATGATTTTTCCAGTGATTAAAATTCCCGGTAACGGAGACTGAAGTTGCATTGGGAGCCCAAACACAGAAATACATGCCCCATACGTCATTGACTTTTATTGAGTGCGACCCGAATTTTTCATAAAGGACATAGTGGGTGCCCGCCTGGTAATTTGTTACATCATCACCGGTGAGCAATGAATAATTCCAAACCGGTTTAGTCGTATCAACAAAATGTGATTGCTCATAAGATGCCTGCTCCGGGAAAGCCAGTTTTGACCGTTCATCGCTTTTCTTTTTTCCACTTACGATCTCATTCGTATTTTGCGCCTCATCCGCACCGTTTGTGGAATCCTGTTTTCGCTGCGTCATAGCTGTTTGATTGTTTAACCTAAAATTAAGAGAGCATTCTTTCTTACCTTGACAATTCAAATGAATTTTACACTATATAGCAACCATTAAACGTTATTAGGAAACTAACTAACCATTGACCATGAGAAAATTCCTTGCGGGTTTTGTCTTCCTCCTTGCAATAACTCTCACTTCGCACTCGCAAACAACTTCTATTAAAGGTACGGTGACCGATACATCTGAAAAGAAAAATCTTGCTAATGCTGTTGTAGCCCTCCTCAGGAAATCAGATTCGGTTCTCATTAAATTTACAAGAACCAATGCAAAGGGAGAATTCGTTTTGAACGACGTTCGCGCCGATTCATTTGTGATCATGGTTACGTATCCAAAGTATGCTGATTTTGCCGACCAGGTAGGAGTGAAATCGGATCCGGTCAACCTCGGAAAGATCCCGCTGATGCAAAGGGCACTCCTTCTTAAAGAAGTCATTGTTCACTCTACCGGTGCCATACGCATTAAAGGAGATACCACTGAATTTGTAGCCGACAGTTTTAAAGTAAAAGAAGGTGCGACCGTTGAAGATCTTTTAAAAAAATTGCCCGGCTTATCGGTAAATGCCAAGGGAGAAATAACAGCGCAGGGAAAACAGGTTGATAAGGTCCTGGTAGACGGAGAAGAATTTTTTGGTAATGATCCCACCATCGCTACGCAAAATATAGCAGCGAAACAAGTCGATAAGATACAGGTGTATGATACTAAAACCGAACAAGACCAGATCAAGGGAATTGGTGCAAACAACGACTCAAAAACGATTAATATCAAATTGAAGGATGATGCTAAAAGAGGGTATTTCGGAAAAGCGGAAGCGGGCTCTGATTTCGATCACCTCACCAACGCAAAAATTTTATACAACAACTTCCAGGGCGGCCGAAAGTTTTCTGTCTTTGGCACGAAGAGCAATACAAGCACCGGCAGTCTTGGCTGGGAGGACAGGAACAAACTTGGAATTGAAAACGATTTTGAATACGACGAGATAGGCGGTTATTATTTCAGTTTTGGAACAAACGATGACTTTAGTGACTGGGGATTGCAAGGGCTTCCTGATGCTTATTCAGCGGGAAGTTTATACAGTAATAAATGGAATGAGGACAAGGATAAACTGAATCTCTCATATACGTACAACCGGCTTGGCACAACTAATGAAAGTTCAACCCTGAAGCAAAATTTACTTCCCGATACTACATTTTATAATAATGAAAATGCAACTACAAACGGATTAAAGCAGCAACATGCGTTTAGTGGGAAATATGAATGGAAGATAGACTCGCTGGCTTCTGTAAAATTTACTTCGGCCAACACGTACAAAACAACAGAAACTTCGGCAATAACAAATAGTGAAGCTCTCGACGAAAATCAGCAATTCATCAATACGGGCAACAGGACCAATACAAATGATGTCACTCACAAACAGTCGGACAACCAGCTTCTCTATAAGCAACTATTCAAAAAAAAAGGAAGAATGCTGATCACGACATTGCGGTACACATACATACATGATGATAACGACGGAACGTTGAATTCCCTGAACCAATTTTACCGGAATGGTATTGTCGATTCGACATTGGTGACAGATCAACTAAAGATCGGGGCTGGTGAATCCCACACCTACGGAGGAAAATTGACCTACAATGAACCCCTCAGTACTAAATGGAATCTCGTAACGGAATATAGTTACAATGCGAATCATTCAAACTCGGACAGGAATACATATGAAAAAGACCTGAACGGAAAATATACAGTCCTGGATTCTGTTTACAGCAACAATTTCGATTTGAACGCTTATGCCAATACTGGCGTTGTAACGTTACGTTACATAGGAACAAAAGTGAAATCTGCATTTGGTGGTGGCGTCTCAGCTGTACGGTTAGACGTGCAAGACCTCGACAACAATCGAAAGAACATTTATAATTTCACCAACTTCACTCCCCAGGTACAATTTAGCTACTCATTCAAGCCGCAAACGAGTCTTAGTTTTAGGTACAATGGAAGCACTGTGCAGCCTACCATTGATCAGTTACAACCGGTGCGAAATAATAACGATCCTTTGAATGTCTATGTCGGTAATCCTTTGCTGAAAGTTGGATTCAATCACAGGTTTAATCTTTGGTACAACAGTTTCAACTCCTCAAAGGCCGCTATATGTATTTTGGGATGAATTATAATATCCTTGAAAATGCGATCTCGAATTTCAGTATAGTCGATTCGTTTGGTAAAACAACCACAACACCTGTAAATGTGCACGGCACCAGGGATTATTCATTTTATGGCTGGTGGATGTCAGGTGAAGGTGATAATAAATTGATCCATGAAATAAATCCGAGTGTAAACGGCGGCAGGAATGTAACTTTCATCAATGGGCAACAGAGCATTAACACCTACGCTAATATAGAGATCGATTATGGTATACGGTATTCCGTACAGGACAAGTACAATTTTCGCATCGGGCCAAAAGCTGGCCGTAATATTTCAACGTCTTCTCTTCGTAAAGATATAGATAACAATTATTGGACCTATGGTGCACGCGGTGAAGGATATGTAATGTTACCATGGAAATTGGAGCTTACCACCGATATTGATCTTGACCTTCGCGAGAAAATACCGGCATTTGAAGAGGCTACGAATACCAATATTATTTTGTGGAATGCCGAACTTAGTAAAAAAGTTTTCAAGGATAAATCAGGGAAATTTATTTTCAGAGCCAACGATATATTAAATCAGAACAAAGGGTTCAATCGCATTATCAACAGCAATTTTGTAACGGACCAGCGCTACCAACGCATTGCCCGGTATTTTATGTTAACGTTCCAATGGACATTTACAAAAATGCCAGGCCAAAAGTAAACCTCACCCTCCCCTCTCAAAAGGACGGGTATAAAACAAGTGATGAAAATGAAACAATGCTTTTTAATTCTAACGTTTTACTTTTTAATTTTTGCGGCAAGGGCACAAACTCAGTTCTTTTCTACGGTGAAAATTGAGTTCGAGAAGACAATTGCTCAGCATGCCATGATGAAGGAACTTTCTCCCGAGTGGTTCGAAATGGCGAAAGATCACACTCCTGCAACCTCGATTAGCTATTTTGATTTTATTTCTGACAGCAGTCATTCCATATATAAACCCGGAAGAGAAACCGGAAATACTCAGCGCAATTGGTTCACTGAATTGGGAGGAAAGAACGTCGTTTTTACAGACTATGAAAAAAATTCGAGCATCACTCAAAAACCCGTTTACGAAGAAACATTTTTAGTGCAGGACAGCTTGCTCAAAATAAAATGGAAAATAACAGGAGATACGAGGACCATTGCAGGTTTTCAGTGTCGTAAAGCAGTAGGAATTCTCTTTGACACAGTCGCAGTATTTGCTTTTTATTCCGAAGAATTAATGATCCCCGGCGGACCCGAGGGCATTCACGGTTTGCCCGGGATGATCCTTGGGATGGGTATTCCGCGATTACATGCAACATGGTTTGCAACCAAGGTACAAGTGGTTAACGTTCCCCTGGCCACTATAAATCCAGCCACAAAAGGCAAAAAAATGGATCGCAAACAATTTCTCAGTGAATTATACAAAGTAATGAAGAACTGGGATGCCTGGGGAAAGAAATTGTTGTTGATTACGCAGATATAATTAAGTGGCAAATAAGACGCAAAAGCGCCAAGATTTACGGAACTACTTCGTGTCTTCGCGGCTTTGTGGCTTAAAAATCTCCTCGTGAGATGCTGACTAATTGCTTCGTTCGAAGACCCAAAAGGTCAGATTGCCCTCTTGTTCCAACACCACCAGTTCATTTTTGCTCAACGAGATGATCCGGTATACATCCGGTGGTGGGTCTTGCTTTTCTTCACCTGCTACCCGGTTGCGAAAGACATAAAGCATTTTGTTTCCATTTTCCGTTTTCACTTCATAGCGGCCTTTGAAGCTTTCTACGATCTTGCAGCTGCCATCGGCATTAAAGCGAAACGAATAGTTGTTCTTAAAGCCTTTTTTTCGTTCAGCTTCGTCAAGGATTTTGTTACCATTGTCATCATAAGCTTCCAGTTTCAACTTCCAAAATCCCGTGATATCATCGTCAGTAGCATGACTCTCGTGCACCCTTGCGGCAACATCGGAGTGAGGCAAGCTGTTGCCCAGTTTAGATTGCTCTCCTTTGTTATTATTATTATGGATAATCAGGAAGGGGCATGCCATAAAAATGATGAAATGAAATTTCATGTATTAATATTTAAGGTTATCAATCAGCTGTCGTTCGTCTTCGTGCCTTCGCGCCTTTGTGGCACAGTCATAAATGTTCATCACTTCTTCAAATCCATTACAAGAAGATACTTTCCCCCCACAGTCAATGTAGGTTCTAAATTGAAAGTGACACCAGTAGCTACATCAAAAGCTTTTGTAAAATCCTTTGTCCTCTCTTTGAACCGCGAAAGATTTATCGTCGAAGAGCTATCATTCGTATTCATCACGCACATCACCGTTTGTTTATCATCATAGCGGAAATACACATACACACCGTCGACAGGGACGTATTGCATCAGTTTGCCGGTTGTGATTGCAGAAGAAGCCTTTCGGAAATTTGCAAACCGTTTAATGTACTCAAAAATACTTTCCTCCCCTGCCGTTCTTCCCTCTTTTGTGAATTTATTTTCAGTATCATCTGGCCAGCCACCTTTAAAATCAAGTCTTACCTTGCCATCAGGGTTTGTGAATCCTGTCATTAATATCTCATCACCATAATATAATTGAGGAATACCCCGGAATGTCAACAGCCATGCAAGTCCCATTTTATATTTAGTAGTGTCTTCTCCTACTACCGAATAAAAACGGCTCAGATCGTGGTTATCCAAAAATATCACTTCACGCATGGGATCCTTGTACACAAAATCCTGTGCCGCGGTTGTATATAATTTGTTGACTCCATCTGTCCATCCAAACTTATCATTGATGGCCGGTTGGATCCCATAAAACAAACATTGAAAATCGGTTGTCGCCTGCAGATTACTCTTGAATGGAATGTTATAATTGTTCTCACAGAAATAACTTTGATTGGGGACACCATGCACCCACGTCTCACCAAACATCGTAAGCTTTGGATATTCATCCATCAACGCTTTATTGCAACGATTCATGAAAACAAGGTCGTTGTAAGCGTACGTGTCGATTCTCCATCCATCAACTCCATATTCTTCCACACACCAGATGGCATGTTGAATTAAATAATTGGCTACATAGGGATTACTCTCATTCATATCAGGCATTTGCTGCGTAAACCAACCATCGGCCATTAATTTCTTGTCGGAAGGTGCCGCATGAGGATCAAAGATTGTTTGATCTTTATAAGTAGTTTGGGTAAACTTCCGCCATTGATGCAGCCAGTCTTTCATTGGCGGATCCT
>Ga0070683_100000205_pt1 | contig 39929 bp, 23 predicted proteins | sample KBSC713LmetaG_FD_64662 | JGI IMG/M metagenome (GOLD analysis project Ga0070683, IMG submission 64662) | Corn rhizosphere microbial communities from Kellogg Biological Station, Michigan, USA - KBS C7.1-3L metaG | ecosystem: Host-associated > Plants > Roots > Rhizosphere ... | reverse complement strand
TCCTGGCGCTGTCGGGTTACCGGGTTCGTGCCGGCCTCGTGATGGCGGTGGTGGCGACCATCTACTTCGCCGTGATGCGCTTCATCATCATGCCCAGCTTCGGCGCCTGGGGTTTTCAAGACGCTTACAAGGATCTGCTGCCGGCGGGGGCGCGTAACTTCGGCGGCATCATCGCGACGATGATCAGCAACCCGCTGTTCACGCTGGGAACGCTGCTCACCGCGGAGAAGCTGCGCTACGCGCTGCAGATCCTGCTGCCGCTTGCGTTGCTGCCGGTCCGGCGCAGCTGGCTGGTCGTCTCGATCATTCCGGGCGCGATCTTCACGTTGCTGACCACGGACTACAACCCGACGATCGACATCGGGTTCCAGTACTCGGGCCACTTCCCCGGCTACATCTTCCCCGCCGCCGCGCTCGCCATCGCGAGTTACGGGCCGGAAGGGATCGGGTTGGTTCGTCGCCGGGCCGCGCTGTTCGCGCTGATCACGGGGACCGTCATCTGCGGCGTGTTCTGGGGCGCGATCCCGCCGCGCGACATGATCCACGGTGGCTTCAACATGCTGCCGATGCGCGCGCCGACCGCGCAGGAGCGCCAGAAGCACAAGGATCTGGTCGAGCTGCACAACATGATCCCGAAGGACGCGTCGGTCGCGATGAGCGAGGCGGAGATGACGCACGTCTCGCGCGACGTGATGCGCGGCCTGCGCGATACGAACGACGCGGACTACATCCTCTACGGCATCCACTCGGGATACGCGGGCGCGCACAATGCGGAGCGCGCGCTGGCCAGCGGCGAGTACGAGAAGATCGCGGAGCGCCCCGGTCTCGCGTTGCTGAAGCGCAAGGCGAAGAAGGCGCCGTCGCCGCCGCCTCCGCCACTCCAGCACGTTCCGATCGGGCCGAACGCGCCGCCGCCGATCGGCCCGCCGCCGCCTCCGACGGGCCCGCTGCCCGCGCCGAGGGCGCCGGTGCTGGGACCGCCCGCGCCGTTCGGGCCGGGCAAGACGCCGCCGCCGCCCGGGAGGCCGTACGGTCAGCAGATGCTGAAGGGCGGGCCGGGTGCGGCCGGGGCCGCCGGCCGCGCCATAGGCCGCTGACCGGCGTCAGTTCTTGCGCACCAGAATGCGGGCGCCGCCCGCGGCCTGGACGGGACGGAAGTCGCGGTTCAACCGTTCGCTCGCGGCGGGATCGAGTCCCGCGGCGCCGCCCATCAACACGACCTTCGCCTCGTCGAGCAGGGCGCCGGGCGACGGCGCCGTCTTGCTCGGGAGCGCGTGGAACCGCATCGTCGGCGGCAGCAGATCGGTGCTGGAGAGCATCTGGATCGGGTAGAGCCCGTCGGGCAGACCCGCCACGCCGACGACCAGCACCTGGTATGGCGCCTCGACCGGCGGCGGCGCGGCGGGCAACGGCGCGACCGTGAACTCACCGAACTGCCGGCGATTCTGCAGCGTCTCCGCGAACAGGTTCCAGATGATCTCTTCCTGCTTGGTCGACAGCTCGCGCTGAAACGGCACCCAGACGACGTGGGTGATGCCCAGCGCGCGCAGGCGGTCGTAGAGATCGCGCGGCGTCTTGAACAGCCGGTAGTCGATCGCGCCCTGGAAGCCGATCCAGTCGAGGAACACGCGGCGGTTGAAGCCCAGCGTGCCGTGGTTGTTGTGCATCAAGATCGTCGCGTCCGGCGGCAGCGCGTTACCGAGGGCGACGTACTGGCTGCGATTGGCCGCGACAGTGTCGCGCCCGCGCCCATCCATCCCGCTGCGCAGCAGGCGAATTGCGGCGTTCACCCGATCGGCGCCCTGAAAATAGAGGCCGGAGCCCCACGCGATCTGGAGGAACACCAGCGCGGCGACGCCGACGCGCGCCAGCCAGCCGAGCTCCCACGTCCGCACCAGGATCGCGGCGGTGACTGCGACCATCACCGGCAGGAACGCTTGCAGGTTGCGGTCGACCCAGTAGGTGAACGCCCAGATGAAGACCGCGCCCATCGCGATGAACGCCCCCAGCCACAGGCGGCGCGGATTCCGGATGACCAGCAAGAAGGGCAGGGCGAGCGTGAACACCGACCCGAACATGGGCAGGTCGCCCACGAATGAGTAGTGCGCGACGAACGAGAACGTGAACGACAGCTCGGTGGCGCGCGCGAGGCGTTCGGAGAGGACGGCCGGCGCGCGGCTGTGCCAGTCGGCCAGGACCATGCTCGCCTGCATGCCGCCGTCCTTCACCGTCCATTTCGTGCCGCTGAAGATGTTCTGCGCGAACGGGTAAAGCGGGTTGTGGAACCAGATCGTGTTGACCGCGAAGTGCGGCAGCAGGACCACGGCCGCCGCCGCCGCCGCGAGGCCGAACCCGATCGCGATCGCGCGCAGCGACGGCGCGTCCGGGTCGCCGCGCCGCCGTCGGATGAGCAGCACCAGCGCCCGCACCAGACCGACCAGCCCGATCGGCGCGATCAGGTAATACGCCTGCAGCTTCGTCAGCAGCGCGCCGCCCATGAGCGCGCCCAGCAGCAGGCACGCGCCGCGGTCGAACCGGCGCAGCGCCCGACCCGTCGCCAGCAGCATCGGCGCCGTGAACATCGCCATGTAGTGGTCGGCGGCGCCGCCGATGTTGTGGTCGTATACGAACAGGCCCGGGAACAGCAGGTAGGCGGCCCAGGTCCCGCCCACCTCGCGCGAGGCGAGCCAGCGCGCCGCCGCCGCGATGCCGACCATCGTCCAGACCACCGCCACGAACTCGGTGTGCAGCGCCATCATCCAGCGCAGCTGCGGGATCGCCAGGCCCGGAACGATGAACGCCCAGGTGTTCACGACGCTGCCCAGGTGCGGGACGTTCAGCACCCAGTCGCCCGGAAATCCGATGATGTGCCCTTCGCGCGCGGTGTCCTGCGCGATCACGAGGTGCATCCAGCCGGCGTCGTAGTTGATCGCGTCGGGCGTCATCGCGCCCAGGTACAAGATGCCCAGCAGCAGCAGGCCGGCGACGCTCGCGACCAGCGGCAGCCCGGTCAGCGACAGCCGGGGAAACGTCCCCGTGGCGCGCGCCCGCTGCCAGGCCCTGCGCGCGTGCGGCGCGCCGGCGGCGAGCATCAGCGTCGGCAGCGCGACGGCGAACACCGGCCCGAGCAGGTGCAGGAAGCCGCCCAGATACATCCCGAGCACGAAGACGACGACGCCGACCGGGTACGCGAAGGCGAACGTTTCCAGGCGCGTGCGATCGCGATCCGGCAGCAGCTTGTGGACGACGAGCGCGCCGGTGCTGACCAGCGCGGCGCTGAGGAAGACCTGCCACGTCCAGATCGTCGCCAGGTCGAAGACGACCCAGTCCTTCAGCTTGTGGCGGTTGTCGAGGAACTGCGCGAAGAAGAGCGCGCCGCCCAGCCCGATCGCGCACGCGACGAGCGCGCGCACCCCGTTCGGCACCTGGAAGGACGGCCAGCGCAGCTTCATCGCTTCGGACCGCCGAAGAAAAGCACACCGGGTGCGCTTCCACAACCGACGGCTCCACCGCCCGAGGGCGGCCAGGTCAGCGGACGATGATCTCCCGCAGGTGGAATTGCGTCTCGCGGGGGACGCGAAACCTGATGTAGCGGGCTTTCACCTTGGGGAAAGACGCCTTCCAGGTGGAGAATTCGGAATCGCGACGCGCGACCTCGGTCCAGTGCTCGCGATCGGTGCTGATCTCGACGATCAGCGGGATCGCGCGGTCACCGCAGCACTCGAGCCGATTCGTGACCTCCACCCGTTTGACCGCCTTGGGCGCGTCCAGATCGAACTCGATCCAGGGGTCCTTCTGCTGGTCGGTGTGAAAGAAGATTCCGTCGCAAATGTTGGGCGGCGCGCACCCGGCGTAGGTCGTGCTCGTCTTGAACGGTCTCTCGGCGACCAGGTTGGGCCCAAGCGCCAGCAGATGCACGCCGTAGCCGGCAAGGAGGAGAAAAACTCCGAGCAGCCCGAGCCGGACCCGGCGCTGCATGGCGATGCGCTCGACTTGTTTGCGGGGCGCGTCCAGCTCTGCGAGCAGGTTCTCCGTGAAGTCACGGGCGCGGGCGGCATCTGCCTCGGCGGCTTCGAGACCGTATTCGGTCGCACCCTCGGCCAGGATCCGCCTCAGCCCATCGGCGGCGTCGCGGCCACCCGCGGCGCGCTCCAGTCGATCGGCCGGCGTCAGCTTCCAGAGGGTCGACAGGTCGGGGGCCGGTGCGTCGCCGGGCCGGCTCGCCACCAGGGCCCAGTAGGTGGCGGCGCGATACAGCGCCAGTCGGACGGCGGCTCGCGATCCGTACGGCAGCTCCTCGACGGGTTCCGCCACGCGGTGAGCGACCTCGACCAATAACTGCGCTTGCGCGTGGGCGTCCCGACGGTCCGAGGGAACGGAGACGGCATCGCGCGCCTCGCGCATCGCTGCCGATCGAATCAGCCACTCGTATGTCCTGCCCACAAAAGGTCCTGTGCTCACGGTCGCCGCACCTGAGCAAGTTTCGGACCGCCGCTGCGATGAAAGATCGTCGGGAAGAGCGTCGTCTGCGTCGGCCCGACGAGGAATCGCAGTTGGCAGCACGCGACATTCCTGTCATAGCGCACGACGCAAACCGCCCGCGACGCAACCACGACGTCGTTCTTCCGGATGTCGTTCTTCGCGATCACCTTGCACGGGAACGAACGGCATCTGCGATTCGTCCAAACCTGCGTTCCCGATCGTTGCTACCGCGATGATTGGAACCGGTCACCCGACGGTCGCCACGCGTGGCCGGGCGCGCGCGCATGACATCGATGTCGCGATGTTCGTTACCTCGATCACCGTCGGTGCGATAACGGCGGGGCTTGCGAGGGAACCGGCGTGGGCCTGTCGCTTGCACTGCGCGCTGGTCGGAGATCGAGTTTGCGACTGCTGATAGTCATACCGGCTCTCAACGAAGAAGAGGCGCTCCGCGCTCTCGTCGACGAGGTTCTGCGGGTGGCCGCCACGCTGCCGTGTTCGTCGGAGGTCGTCGTCGTGGACGATGGCTCGACGGACGCCACCGTACAGGTCGCCGCCGAGCGTGGCGTTCGCGTGGTTTGTCTCTGTCGCAACCTGGGGATCGGCGGCGCCGTGCAAACCGGGTTGCGTCTCGCCTACCGCGAGGGATTCGATTGCGCCGTTCAGGTCGACGGCGACGGTCAGCATCCGCCCTCGGAGATTCACCGGCTCGTCGCGCGTCTGAGCCAACCCGACCTTCCGGATATCGTCGTCGGTTCGCGCCGGCTTGAACAACGCGGCTACCAGTCGACGCCAGCCCGACGGCTCGGCCAGAACTGGCTGCGCCTCTGGTTGCGCGCGGTGTGCGGTTTGCGCGTCACCGATCCCACCTCGGGCTTCCGTCTTTACGGCGCGCGCGCGCTCGCCCTTTTTCAGCGCGTCTATCCGTACGATTTTCCGGAACCGGAATCGCTCGCGGTCGCGCGTGCGCGCGGCCTGCGCCTTGTCGATCAGCCGGTCGAGATGCGCCCGCGCCAGGGCGGACGCTCGAGCATCGCGGGACTGCAGCCGCTCTACTACATGATAAAGGTGACTCTCGCCGTGGCGCTCGCTTACGCGCGCAACCGCGGCCGCAAGGTCGCCGTATCGCTGGACGGATTGCGTCCGTCGCTTGCTGCCGTCGGTCGTGCGGGAGGGGGCAGTGCAGATCGAGATTGATCGCTACTGGCCGTTCGCCGTCCTGTGCGCCGCTATCTTGCTCGTCGTTCTTCGCCTGCTGTTGCGGGAGCGGATTGCGCTGCAGGGGAGCATCTCGTTCGTCTCGGTGCTGGTCATGTTCCTGCTGGCCGCCTTGCTGCCGGACCTCACCGCGCGCCTCGCGCATGCGATGGGGTTCAAGGTCCTGTCGAACTTCCTCTTCTGCCTGGCCATCATCGCGCTGGCGCTCCTGCACCTGCGTGCGCTGGTCACCTTGTCGCGGCTCGAGACCCGCACCGTTCACCTGACCCAGGATCTCGCGTTGCTCGAGGAGAAGCTGGATCGCGCGAAGAAGACGCGATGACCGGGGCCGACCGCTGCGCGGTGTGCGACGGAGACCAGCGGAAGGTCGAATACGAGACGGAGGCGCTGAGCGTGAGCGTGTGCGCGGCCTGCGGTCACCGCGAAGCGCGCCACGCCGCTGTCGCGACCGCCGCCTCCGACTATTACGAACACACACCGCAGGGGGAGGCCTTCCTCGCGTCGCTGCAGGCGACCCGCCGCCGCCAGGCCCGAGACATCCTGGGCCGGTTCGCGGCGCGGGCGTCCCAGCCGCGCGCCTGGCTCGACTTCGGGTGCGGTCGGGGTTGGTTCCTCGACGAGGCGCGACGAGCCGGCGCGGCCCCTGTGGCCGGCTTCGACACGTCTGAACACGCCACGCGCTGGCTCGCGGCGGAGGGTTATTCCGTCACGCAGCCGCGGATCGATGACCCGACATGGCCGGACTTCTCGTCGCTGCCATTCGCGCCGGTGGTCGTCAGCGCCCTCGACGTCATCGAGCACCTGCCGCGGGCCGCCGCCGAGCGCGCCCTGTGCCGCCTCCGTGCCGAGCTTCCGCGAATGACGTGGTTGGTCGTCAAGGTTCCGATCTCGGAAGGGACGCTGTATCGAATCGCGCGCGGTGGACGGTACCTCTTTCCCGCGGTCTACCGGCAGCTCTACCAGTTTGGGACCGTGCCGCCCCACTATCACTACTTCTCGACGCATTCATTGCGTCTCCTGCTCGCGCGGGCGGGCTTCGAGGTGACCGACACCTGGACCGACCACGACGTCGACAACCTCTTTCACCGCATCCCGCCGCTGTCGAGGCTGCCAGGTGGCGAGTACGCCGCGCGGACCCTCCGGATGTTTCCAGCTGACTCAGCTATCGTCGTGGCCCGGGTCCGCGATCGTGCGGACGCCGAATGATGCGACACGCCCGCGCGCTGGGAGCGATCGGACTGGTCCTGCTCGTCGGCTATTTCTGCTTCACCGGCTGGTGGGGGATCGACTTCGGGACACACTGGGACGAGTGGTACCACTTCGCCGGTCTCAACAAATGCATCGCCAGGATGCAGCTGGTTCCCCAGGACTTCATCTACAACGGCATGTATTTCTTGCTCGGGGTGCCGCTGCTGGCTGCGCACCTCGGGCACGATGTGCCGCCGATTCTCCGCGAATTGAAAGAACGTACGCCTACGCTTTCGCTCGATGCGGCTTCGTTGAGCTCCGTGAAGAAGCTTCAGAGCGACGCGTCCACGCTGCTGGCGACGAAAGACTATCTTCTCGAGACGCGCACCCTCTTCCTGTGCGTCTCGGCGCTCGGGATCGTGTGGGTCTACCTGACGATCTTGCGCCTGTACCCGCGCCGCTACCTCGCTGCGTTGGCGGGCGCCGCCTTCCTCGCGCTCAGCTGGGAGTTCCAGTACCACGCGCGCATCATCGCCATCGACGCGCCGTTGGCGCAGTTCCTCGCGCTCGAGCTGTTGCTGCTCTGTTGCGCATGGCGGTCGGAGGGCAGCGCGCGTTTCGCGGGCTGGATGGTGGCCGCCGCAGTGGCGGGCGGACTCGTTTTCGGTTGCAAGATGACGGGGATCTTCGCCCTGGTCCCGCTCGTGGGCCTGTCCTTGTTGCGCCGGGCAGGCTGGCGCAGCCGCCTGGCGATCGCGGCGTTGGCTGTTGCAGTCTTCTTTGCGACGACCAGCCTGGTCAGCCCCGCGATGTTCCTCGATCCGCTGCACGCGTTCGAGACGATGCGGTACGTGAAGTGGGACTACGACCAGCAGGCGGACGCGTCGCGGAACTACTACGTCCATGGGATGGGCGAGCACGTCGGGCGCCTACTTACGTGGTTCATCGCGGCTGTGCCGGCGCCTTCGTTGTGGCGTGCGCTGCCCATGGCGGCGGTGGCGGTGCTGGGACTGGCGGTCTTGTTTCGCCGTCACCGCGGACTCATCGGCGTGTGGTGTCTATTCGCGGCGATCACGATAGCGGTCCTGTCGAAGGGTCACCTGCTGATCGTTCGCCAATACGTGATGTTTGTTCCGTTCATGGCGATTGCGTTCGGCGCGGGTGTCGCGTTCTTGCGATTTCGCGTCCGCGGCCCGGCCGTGCGGGGGCTGTTGACGGCCGCGCTCGTGGTGGGCCTGGTTCTGAACGGCCGCTGGCTCTTCGCGGCGTCCCGATCAGTCCGGACGACGACCGCCGAGACGATCAAGGCCGACCTGGTGGCGGATCTGCTTCGTGATCGCAGGCCAATCAGCCTGACGGGCACCATCCATACGCTGGTCGCCAGCGAGATCTCTGCGGCCTATCGCTGCGAGCCCACGAAGGCGGACGAGCAACTGCAACGCAGCATCGTCATGCGCTACGGCGACGGGTCCGGCATCAAGGCCAACCGGCCCTACGCGTTGGAGCGCGTCTATTCGTCACATGAAGTGAACTACGACTGGTATTCCAGCTGGCTTGGCAACCACTCGGGCGAGCGGATTCTGCGTCTTCCAAGCCGCTCGCTCGCGGCGTTGCGCGTGTCGTTGGTCGGCACGTTCAATTGCGTGCCGCGATGACCCAGGCCTACGGGCCCCAGCGAAGGTCGACGACGAGGATCGCGACCGCGGCGATCGCCGCCAGCGTCGCGCCGAGCAGGATGCGCGCGCCCGGCCGAGGCGACCGTTCCAGGCGCGCCAGACCGAAGCCGAAGCACGCGGCCATCGGCGTCGTGAGCGGGAGGAAGTAGCGCGCGTTCAGGACCGCGTCGCCGTCGTAGGGAAACGACAGCGCGAAGAGCATGACGAAGAAGCCGCCCAGCGCGATCACGATCGGCAGCACCAGCGAGCCTTCGCCGCCGCGCGTGCGCAGGTTGCGCCAGCCCGTGTAGATCGTCGACCCGAACGCCATCAGCGTCAGGAAGAGGCCAATCTTCAGCAGCAGCGCCCAGACGCGAACGCAGCGCAGGGTCATCCAGACGCTGGGCCCGCCCCAGACGGGATCGTAGCCGCCCCAGACGTGGCTGGTCTTCTCCTCGCCGGGCAGACGGCAGAAGCCCCGATTGATCGCGTCGGACCAGGTGCCGGTGATCGTCTGCGCCCAGAAGTTCGGGCGCGGGTGCTCGCCGCTCTCGATGACGGGCAGCGCCAGGTATTCCTTCCACTCGAACGGCAGCATCCAGCCGAGCGGCCGCCGGTACGTGATCGGCACCTTCTGGAAAGTGGTCTCGTAGTTGTACGTGTGCGGAAACGGGTGCCCGTACTTGATGACGTTGGGGGCGATCCACCAGCCGGCGACGGCGCACCACACCACGCCGGCAACCATCGCCGGGACGAGCAACCGCCGCCAGGCTGCACCCAGTCCGTCGCGACGGGTGATGCCCCCGGCGCGCCAGAGCACGAAGGCGACGCACGCGATGGGCAGCACGGCGGCGGTCGCCTTGGTCAGCATCGCGAGGCCCGCGAACAAGCCGAACACGGCCGCGCTGATCTTCGACGCCCCCTCGCGGCGGGTGACTTCCCGTTCCACCCGCCACAACCAGTAGACGGCGACCGTGAACAGCGTGGTGTGCAGCCCTTCGGGGTTGACCTTGCCGTCGGTCAGAACGGAGACGGGCAAGACCGCGTTGATCGCGAGGGCGGCGAGGATGCTCCACCGCCGTTGCGGGATGATCCGCCGCAGCATGAGCGCCAGCAAGATCTGCCGGACCGCCCAGCCGACGACGGCGAGGCCCGCGATCGATCGCTCCTTGCCGGTCAGCGACTGCAGGACCGCGGCGGCGGCGAACCACAGCGGCGGGGAATACTGCACCTGCGAGTTGACGCCTTTGTTGAAGTCGAAGCGTTCCTTGTGCTCGCGTATCCAGGCGACGCCGGACATGAACGCGGAGTAGTCGGCGCCGCGCTTGGGGCCGTCGAACGTCAGCGCGTGCTCGATGCGCAGCGACAGGCCCAACAGGCTTATCGCGATCGCGAGGATGCCCGGCAGGCCCAGCGCGCGGAGCCACGCCGGCAACCTTCGTCGGGAAACGACAGACGCGGGACCGAACGCGAGCGGACCTTCTGCTGGCAAGACAGCGCGATAGATCATCACACCGGACCAACTTCCACAACCAACGCGGACTTGATAGGCTGCCGCGCGCAACGAAAGGAACCTCGAGATGAACGCACGGGTCGCTTTGGTTCGGCTGTCTGTTCTGGTTGGGCTGGCTTGCCTGCTGCAGGCCAACCGCGCCGAGGCCCAGGCGGCGTGCGCGACCGACAAGGACTGCCCCGGCACGGCCTGCGGCGGCCAGGTCTGCCTCCACAGCTCGGGCTCGTTCCTGTGCGTGGACGCGAACACGGTGGGCGCTTCGGGTTCGGGCGACGGGTGGTGCGCGGACTCCGCCGGCAACGCGGTCGACTCGAACTGCAAGTGCGCGCCGCAGGGCGCGACCTGCCTCGGCCTCTTCTGTACGTTCACGGTTCCCGCGGCGACCGGCACCGGCGGCACGAGCGGCGCGGGCGGCGCCAGCGGGACCGGCGGCAGCACCGGCTCGGGCGGTGCCACCGGCAACGCGGGGACCAGCGGCGGGGGCGGGGGCGGCGGTGGCTGCAGCGTCGCGGGCGCTCCCTCGTTCGGCGCGGCCGCGGGTGTCGCGCTGCTCGCCGCGGCGCTGATGCGTCGCCGCGCCCGCCGACGCGCCTGAACGGGCGGGCGTCGGCAATTCGGGACGCGATGGCGACGACGACGCTGGCGGTGCTTCCGTCGTACAACGAACGCCTCAACATCGTCGAGCTGACCGACGCGATCCTGGACGTCGATCCCGCGATCGACGTCTGCATCGTCGACGACGCGAGCCCCGACGGGACCGCGGCGTCCGTGCGCGAGGCGGCCGCGGCCCGACCGCGTTGGGGCGATCGCGTCCGCCTGATCGTGCGCGACAAGAAGGACGGGCGGGGCGGCGCGGTGCGCACCGGCTTCGAATGGGGGATCGCGCGCGGCCGCTACCAGGCATTCGTCGAGATGGACTGCGATTTCTCGCACGACCCCAAGGATTTGCCGCGAGGCCTCGCGCTGCTGGACCAGGGGTGCGACGTCGTCATCGGTTCGCGCTACCCGAACGGCACCGTCGTCGACACGCCGTTCAACCGGCGCCTGCTCAGCCGCCTGTCGAACGTGCTGGCCCAGGTGCTGATCGATCCATCGATCGCCGACTACACGACCGGCTACCGCTTCTACCGGCCGCAGATCGTGCGCGAGCTGCTCGCCCTGCCGCAGAAGCACCGGGGCTATATCTATCTGAGCGAGACCCTCTCGCACGTGCTGCGCGCCGGGCACAAGGTCGGATCGTTTCCGATCTGTTATCGCAACCGCGAGCGCGGCGTCAGCAACACGACGCTCGGCGAGGTCTGGTCTTCGTTGCGCGGCATCATCTCGATCGCCGTCGACCACCGCCTCGGCCGCCGGTGATGCAGATGCGTCCCTTCGAGATCGACGCCCGGACGAAGTTCCTGCTGCTGGTCGCCTTCATGGTCACCTGCATCGCGTCGCTGACCGCGATTCCGGTGCTCACGCCGTGGGGCGCCGACATGCAGAACATTCACTGCTTCCAGCAGTGCGTGCACGGGCAGTCGCCGTACGTGATGAACGCCCGCGCGTGCGGTGACGTCTGGGCGCGGCCCTTCTATTACCCGCCCTTCCTGTTCGCGTTCTTTCGCTGGGTGCGGCCGCTGTCGCTCCACACGACGATGCGCATCTGGACCACGTTCGTCATCGGCGCGTTCGTCGGCATCATGGTGGCCTGGGCGAAGCACATCACGCGCGAGCGTTCCGCGGGCGAGCGCCATCAGATCGTCCTGTTCTGCATCCTGCTGCTCCTCCAGTACCCGTTCGTGTTCGCGCTGGAGCGCGGGAACAGCGACACCGTGAACGTCATCTTCTATACGCTGGCGGCGTTTCTGTTCGTGCGCGGGCGGGTCTTGCTGGCGGGCGCGGCGGCCGGTGTCGCGGCGGGCTTCAAGCTGTCACCGGTGGTCGCGATCGTCGTGATGACCGGCGCGCTGATGCTGCACCGGTCGGCGGGGCGGTGGGCCTGGCTGCGCTTCTGCGGCGGCGCCTTCGGCGCTTTTCTGCTGACGTTGCTGGTGTTCTTCGGCGAGGCGAAGCGGTACCTGTTCGACGTTCTCCCGCGCTACGCCGAGATCATCACGCCGGCCAAGGAGTGGGGGCATTCGATCCCGACCTTCGTCGGCCGCGGCTACGGCGGCTTCGGCTTGCTGCTGGGCGCTTCGCTGATGGCCGCCTGGGTGTGGGCCGGCGCGCGCGCCCTCGCGCGGGGTGACGCGGCGATGGCGCTCGCGGGCTCGCTCGCGGTCTCGACGTACATCCCGCGCACCAGCTTCGACTACAACCTGATCAGCACCTACCCGTTGCTGCTGCTGCTGTTCCTGCGCGCGCAACGGACGAATCGGTGGGCGCTGCTGGCGTTCGGCGTGTTCGCGATCGCCGGCGACCGGCGGCTGTTCGCCCTGCCGGGCGCGAAGATCTTCACGCCGCATCTACACCTGGCGCTGGAGCTCGCGTTCCTCGTTGTCGCGGCGGTGGTCGTGGCGCATCCCGACGAAGGCGAGACCGCGATGCACGCCGAGGTCAGCGCACCGTGATCCCTTGCAGGTGCAGCACCGTGTGCTTCGCCGCGCGCAGGCGGACGTAGCGCGCGACGCGCGTCGGGAAGCTCGCCTTCCAGGTGCCGAACGGTTCGTCGCGCCGCGCGACCTGTGTCCACGTCGCGCGATCGGTGCTGACCTCTGCGACCAGCGGCGTCGCGCGGTCCGCGCAGCAGTCGCCGCGGTTGATGACCTCGACGCGCTGGATCTTCTTCGGCGCCCCGAGGTCGATCTCGACCCACGGGTTGTTCTCGGTCTCGGTGTGAAACATCAGGCCGCTGCAGCCGTTGTTCGCGAGGCAGCCCGCCCATCCCGAGAACGTCGAGCTGAGGCGGAACGGCCGCCCCTGCGCCAGGTTCGGACCCAGCGTCCAGACGCGCGCGCCGATCGCCAGCACCAGCACGACCGCCGCGACCAGCCCGACGCGCAGCCAGCGTTGCGCGAAGACGCGCTTGACGTGGCGGCGCGGGCCGTCCATCTCCCAGATCAGCGCCTCCGCGAACGTCCGCGCGCGCGCGGCGTCGGCGGCGCTGACCTCCAGCCCACGCGGCGTGTAGTCGTCGAACAGCGCCTTGCGAAGCGCGGCCGACTCCTCGTTGTCGGGTGGCGACGCGGCCGCGCGCTGCGGATTCGAGGCGTCCCACAACGCGCGCAAGTCGGCGGGGGGCGGGCTGCGATCGGCCCAGCGCGCGGCGAGCGCCCAGTAGATCGCGTCGCGGTACAGACCCAGCAGCAACGCCGGATGGCAGCCCGGCGGCAGCGCCTCGGCGGGCTCGGCGGTCCGGCGCGCCACCTCGACCAGCAGGCGCGCCTGGCGCGCCGCCGCCTCGCGCGGATCGTCGGCCGCGCGCAGCCCGGCGCGCGCCTCGCGCAGCGCGGCCGGGCGGAGGATCCACTCGAGTGCCCGGCGAGGGATGGCGCGCGCGTCGATATCCATTGAAGCGGCGATCACTGTCGCGCATCTCGAACGGGGCGACAAATCGAATCGGCGAATCCGCAGGTTGCCCCATATCGGCCACCGTCGCCCAGCCCCAGCTTCGCGAAGCAGGACCATGGCGAAAGTCGGGGTGATCCGGACCTGGGCACGCCGCGCGGTCGCGTTCGTGAAGACGACGCTGGTCGGCGGCCTGGTGTTCGTGGTGCCGCTGGGCGTCTTCGTGTGGCTGGGCTCGAAGGCGTTGAAGGTGCTGAAGCGCCTCGCGCAGCCCCTCGCGGATCATCTGCCGCTCGACCGCGTCGTGGGCGTGCTGGCTGCCGACGTCGTCGTCATCGCGGCGCTGATCGTCATCTGCTTCATTGGCGGGCTGGTCGCGCGCGTGTCGTTCGCCGAACGCTTCGTCAAGAAGGCGGAGACCGGCGTGCTCTGGCGGATCCCCGGCTACGGCTTCATCAGGGCGCTGACCGACACGCTGGGCAAGAGCACCGCGGCGTCGTCGCTGCGGCCCGTGTTGATTCATTACGACGACTCGGCGCAGCTGGCGTTCGAGGTCGATCGCCTCGCTGATGGGCGGCGCGTCGTCTACGTGCCCAGCGCGCCCGACCCGCGCGCCGGCGCGGTCGTCGTGATGGACGCGGATCGGGTCGAGGCGGTGCCGCTGACGTTCGTCGCGGCGCTGCGAGATCTCCGATCGCTGGGCCGCGGGCTGGGTACGTCGCTCGCCGCGCCGGGGCCACTTCCAGGATCCTCGCCGCCGGTGTGAGCGCAATCGCTGCGCCGGTTTGCGTAGGTGGTTACCTTCAACGCGATGACCGGAAACTTCAGCGAAGTGCCGTTCAGGTTGCTGTTCGCGGCGGCGGTCGGATTGCTGGCGGCCGTTGCGCTGACCGTGTTGCTGGCGTGGCACGGCGTGCGTCGGTTCCTCGACGTCCCGCGCGTGCCGCGCCCCGCCGGAATGTACGTCGCGCTGGGCGCGGTCTGGATCGCGCTGGTCACGACCGCGTCGATGCTGGTCGGGACGATCGCGTTGCTGCGCGACCACCGGCGCATCGACGCGCCGACGGCGCTGGGCGACGTCCGGTGCGAGGCGATCGGCGCCGACCATGCGCGCGCCGAGCTGCGGACGTCAGTCGCCGCCGCGCCGGAGCGATACGAGGTCCCGGGCGGCGGCTGCACCGTGTGGGTTCGCCAGGTCGAGCTGCGGCCGGGACTCGGTGTCCTGGGCGCGCGCGTCCTGTCGCGCATCGAGAGCGTCGGCTCGGTTCGTCGTCCGGCCGCCAACCCGGAATGGATGACGCCGGGATCCGGTAGCGCCGGCGGGCTCGTCGATCTCGTCGTGCGCACGACCGAGGCCGTCGCTGTCGCCGTTCCCGCCGACGCGCAGGTGCACGAGGTGCAGGCGTCGGCGCTGAGCGGCCCGACGCTCGCGCCGGGCCACATCTAGCGCGTGCCGTCGGCAAAACGCCGTCGGCAAAAACTCCTCGACGGGCGAAAAAGTCCGCCGCGCGGGGCTCAAAGCAGCCTGAAGGCCCCCGTTGATGGACCGCAAGTCGTTTCGAAACAGAATCGAAAGAAGCGGCCGCGGCTGCCGACACCACGACGTGATCGAGCGCGCTGACCGCTTCTAGAGAGCGATCGATCGTAAGGACGATGGCGTTTGTGGCCGGCTGGTCCACTCGGTGTGGACCAGTGGTCCACTGCGCACGTTTCGTAGTTGCGAAGCCGCCGGGCCGCAGCATCCCGGAAGCGGCACGCCCGTTGCGATGGGCCAGCGCGCCATGACGACGACTGGCAACTCTGGCAACCGCAGCTTCAGCCGACACGAGATCGACACCGAGCTGATTCACCGAAGCCTCGCCGGCGATCGCGAGGCAGCCCGCGACCTTCACATCGAGTACGCGCCCATCGCGATCGCGTTCCTGCGACGGCTGGGAACGCAGCCCGCCGAGATCGAGGACGCCTCCCAGGAAGTTTTCCTGCGCTTCTTCCGCCACCTCGCCGACTTCCGCGGCGAGGCCGAGCTGAAGACCTGGTTGTTCCGCCTGTGCGCGACGGAAGCGCGGCGCATCCGGAGGAAGCGGCGGTTGGCGGCGCTGGTCGTCGGCGTGCTGCAACGCGAGCCCACCACGCGCGCCGTCCCGCCCGCCATCTGGAGCGACACCACGATCCAGAAGATGGTCGCCCGCGCCCTCGACCGCATGCCCCCCGCCCAGCGCGACGCCTTCATCCGCTTCGAGGTGCAGGGCATGACCGGCAAGCAAATCGCCCGCATCAGCGGCTCCAGCCTTCCTGCCACCTTCCGCCGCCTCTACGAAGCCCACCGGGCCGTTCGCGAAACCCTGGGCGTCGACAGAAACTGATTCATCGTTTCGCTGTCACGCGCGCGGGAGACGCAGAGCCGTCCGCGCGAAATGCGCGCCCAATCTGGATCCGGTCTTGCTCTTTTCCGGGCGTGGAAAGCTCGCTCGTCGGCCGAGGGAATTTAGGCGGGCGTTTTCGTCTTCACCGTCGGTCCGGCCGTGTTAACGATGCGCCGGCCGCGATCGAGATCGACACGAGGGGGCCGTGCCGAAGTCAGGGTCGAAAGAAAATGAGATGCGCGCCGCGACGCCGATGGGAATCGAGTCGGTCGCGCCTGCGTTGCCGACCTTCGATTTCCCCGACAGTGGCGCGGACACGGGCACCGGCCTCGCCCGGGGCACCAGCATCGGTCGCTATCTGGTCCTCGAACGATTGGGCGCGGGCGCGATGGGCGTCGTGTACGCCGCATACGATCAAGACCTCGACCGCAAGATCGCGATCAAGCTCCTGCGGGCACGGGACGGACGAGGGGATGAGGCCAAACGCCGCGAACGGTTGATCCGTGAGGCCAAGGCGATCGCGAAGCTTTCGCACCCGAACGTCGTCGGAATCTTCGACGTCGGCGTGCACGACGGCCAGGTCTTCCTGGCGATGGAACATCTGGGCGGCGGGACCCTGCGCGACTGGCTCGCCGCCGAGCGGCGTCCCTGGCGCGAAATCGTCAAGATGTTCATCGACGTCGGGCAGGGCCTCGCGGCCGCACACGCCGAAGGCTTGATCCACCGCGACTTCAAGCCCGACAACGTCCTGCTGGACAAGCAGGGCAACCCGAAAGTCGCCGACTTCGGCCTGGTACGCCTGCGAGCGGGCGATCCCGAACCGCCCACCCAGGCGATCGACGTCGCAGAGACCACCCATGAAGAGGGGGCCGACTCGCCGCCCGGCGCCGCGGCTCTGGACCAGCTGACGCGCACCGGGGCGATTGCGGGAACACCCGCCTACATGGCGCCCGAGCAGTTCCTGGGCAAGCCCGTTGACGGGCGCGCCGACCAGTTCGCGTTCTGCGTCGCGCTTCATGAGGCGTTGTTCGGCGAACGGCCGTTTGCAGGCGACACGGTGATGGCACTGGCGGGCGCCGTCACCGCGGAGCGAATCCGCACCCCGGCCAGGAGCGCGGACGTCCCGCAGTGGGTCAGGCGCTGCGTTCATCGCGGACTGCGCGCGAATCCAGCCCATCGATTCGTCGGATTTGAACAGCTGCTGTCCTCCCTCAAGACGGATCCGGGCGCCCGTCTCCGGCGGCGGGTGGGGATGGCAGCGGCGTTGATCGCGATCGCCGCGACTGTGGCGGGTGTGCAGCGTCGCGCCGAGCATCGGCGCTCGGAGTTCGAGCGTGGAATTGCCGTGCGACTTGCCGACGGTGGCAAGGCTTGGGCGGAGGCGCAGGCGGTCAAGGGACAGCTCCAGTCGCTGCGAAGCCGCGCCTTCGCGCAGTTCGACGCGCACGCGCGTGAGGATGGCGAACGAACCTGGGCGCTGGCGCGCACGACCTCGGCGTCGCTGGACTCGGCGCTTGATCGCGCGCAGCGCGCGCTCGAAGCGGCGCTGGAGATGGACTCCGGCCGCAACGAAACGCGGCGTCGCCTTGCAGAGGTCTTGTTCGAGCGCGCCGCGCTGGCGGAGCTGGAATTTCGTCGCGACGATCTGGCGCGCTACGTGACCGCGATGGACGCGGTCGACACCTTGGGGGATCACCGTCGGCGGTGGCGGCAACCGGGTGCTCTTTCCATCCGCACCTCACCTGCTGGCGCGAAGATCGCCATCGAACGATACGACCTCAGTGGACCAACAATTGCCTCTGCTCCGGTCGGCGAGATGCTGCTCAGTCCCGTGACGGGCCGCTCGCTGGATCCCGGTTCCTACCGACTGACGATCGAGCAGGAGGGACACGCCAGGGTCTCTTACCCGGTGGTGATGAAACGCGGCGAATCTCTGTCCGTCGACCTGGCGCTTCCAGCGCGGGGCGAGCTCCCGGAAGGTTTCACATACGTGGCGCCGGGACGATTTCTCTACGGTGACCAGGACGAGGATCTGCGACGGTCATTCCTCGACGCTGTTCCGCTACACGAGAGGCACCTCGCAGGCTTCTTGATCAAGGCGCACGAGACGACCTTTGCGGAGTGGATCGCCTTCGTCTCCAGCTTGCCGCCCGGCGAACGCGAGATGAGACGGCCGCACGGCAGCTCGATCGAGGGGGCGGTGAGGGTGGATCGCAACTGGGCCTTGCAGCTCGACATCTCTCGCCAGACGGTGAAAGCCGCGGCCGGCGAGAAGCTGGTCTATCCCAAGCGCGTGAACCCGGACTTGGCCGCGCAAGACTGGCTCAAGATGCCGGTTGTCGGCGTGTCTGTGAGAGACATCGCCGCGTATGTGCATTGGCTTCGCGGGACTGGAAAGGTTCCGGGGGCGCGATTCTGCACGGATGCCGAATGGGAACGTGCAGCGCGGGGGGCGGACGAACGGGCCTATCCGGCGTCCATGGTGTTGAACGGCGCCGATGCAAACGTCGACGTCACATACGGCCGGACGTTGGGTGCCTATGGCCCCGACGAGGTCGGGCGTCATCCGCTTGGTCAGAGTCCTTTTGGCGTCTTCGACATGGCCGGAAATGTTTGGGAGATCGTGATGGACGAACAAGTGCCCGATAGTTTCGTAGCGCGAGGCGGAGGCTACTACCACGACCTCAGGTCGGCGCGGACCACCAACCGACAAACCATCGAGACGGAGCTAAGGAACCATTTCATCGGGGTCCGCGTCTGCGCTGACTGGCACAGAGTAAGCAACGAGGCGCGCCCATGACCCCGTTCAGATCGTCACTGCGCCCGCTCGCTTTTCTGGCCGCCCTTCTTGGGTTATCGCAGGCGCACGCCGGTGTCGGCGAGCAAGGGATCAGTTTCCAAGGAATCAGCTTCCAGGGAGCAGGGGCCCAAGGAATCAGCTTTCAAGGGACGAGCACCCAGGGAATCAGCTTCCAAGGAATCAGCTTCCAGGGCGCGAGCAAGCAGGGAATCAGCTTCCAGGGGATCAGCTTCCAGGGGATCAGCTTTCAGGGGATCAGCTTCCAGGGGATCAGTTTCCAAGGGATCAGCTTTCAGGGGATCAGCTTCCAGGGGAATGCCTTGGAGGCGATGAACCTGAGAGGGATCGATCGGCCTCGTGATCTGACGACGACGCTCGACTTCCGCGGTGTCGAGCGCGCTGACGTGCAGCTGCCCGGCGTCAACTTGCAGGGCCTGCAAACAGGCGCGCCGATTGGTTACGCGCAAGCGCCCAGTCCCATGAACGGCGTGCGTCTGCGGCGCGGCCCCGCAGACGCGAGCCCTGGAAGCTACATCTATGTGCCCGGCCTGGCCGGCACGGCCAACGACATCAAGGGTTCGCTCTGGAACCTGGTTTTTTACGACACGAACGACGCGGCCGCCGACGTCGCGCACCGGGGCGAGATCGTCACCTATGTCGCCGACGTCGAGCAGGCGAACGACGACGTCTACCTCTACACCGTCTACTACCGGCAGCCAGCCACCGGGCAGTGGGCCGCGCTGTGCCCCACCGACGACACGGGCAAGGCGCGCGCCATGGCGGTGCCGCTGAACCCGAACGACTGGACGAGCGACGCCTCGCGCGCGAAGTTCGCCTTCGCCTGTACCGCCACCGGCGTCGCGGCGAAGTGCGCGCGCAATTGGGGCTACAAGCCCTGGAAGCCCGCGCTGACGCCGTACTACGACGCGTGCCTGATCGCCGCGCGCGCCGACTATTGCCAGAACGATCAGAGCTTCACGCGCGACGGGACGCTGGTCGATCTGTTCGACAACCAGTCGATCAATCCGACGGCGGGGCTGCCGTACGCCCCCTACGCGCGCGGCGTGATGCTGCACGAGGAGTATCAGATATCGGTCGCGGGACGGGTGAAGGACGCGCTGTCGGCCAGCGAGTACATGAGCCTGTCGCCCGACGACCAGGCGCTGGTTGCGCGGCTTCACCGCTCGGGCCTGCAATCCAGCCGCTACGCGGACCTCGATCCCGGGCGCTCCTGCGCGGCGTCACCGTTCATCGACCGCTGCGATCCCGTCGAGCCCTACGCTTGCTACCGCGCGAGCAATGTGACCGCCCAGTCGTACGGCGCGCAGCTGTCGGTGAACTCGCCCCGGCATTGTGCGCACGCCGACGATCAGGTCGGCGAGCCGATGGATCCGCTGTGCAACGCCTGCGTCACCCGCGTCTGTCAGGTCGATCCCACCTGCTGCGGCGATCCCGGGCCGACGTTCTACCCGCGCGCCCTCGCGTGGGATGACCGGTGCGTCGCGCTGCGCAACGAGGTCTGCCGGAGCACGCCCTCCGGGGCGGTGTGGCCGCCCGGGCAGGCAGCCACGCCTGCCGGGCATAGCGCCCCCGTCTTCCTGCGCGGCGCCGTCGGGTCGTTCGAGGCGATCGTCACCGAAGCGGGCGGGACCTTCGTCGAAGGCTGGGCGTGCGATCCCGACTTCCCGGGCGCTTCGAGCCCGATCCAGATCTCCGTCGGGGGCGCGCTCGGCGCCGCCGGCGCGACGCTGGCCACCGCGACCGCCGATCAGCCGCTCGCCGCCGCCTGGCGCGACAGCGTCGCCGCCGAATGCGGCGGGGCAGGGCGGCACGGGTTCCGGTTCCAGCTCCCGACCGGCTCGGCGGGCAAGGACGTGTTCGTCTACGGCATCGATCTCAACGTCCCCGGGGCGCCGTTTTCGCTCCTGCGCGGCGGCAAGAAGACGGTGCCCAGCGGCGCTGCGCTGGTCAACCCGCGCGCCGCGATCTGGACGGGATGGGTCGAACCGGCCGTCTCCGCCAGCATCACGTTCTGCAAGCGGCAACCCGGCACGACCAGCGCGTGCACGCCCGTCCCCGCGCCCGTCAACCCGGCGGGCGCGGATCGCTACCGCATCTGGGTGAACGGGATCTACGTCGCCGGCAACTGGGTCGACGCCGATGCGACCGTGCCGGGCGCGTTCACGCTGTCGCCGCCGGCCGCGTCGCCCGCGCTGTCCCTGCAGAAAGGCGTGCGCTACCCCGTGCGCGTCGAGTATCTGCGTCCCGATACGCTGCCCGACGCCTCGGAGATGGCGCTGCTCTGGTCCGTCGACGGCGCGCCGCCGGCGCCGATCCCGACGGCGTCGCTCTACGCGATGGCGCAGCCCAACGGCAACGGCCTGCAAGGAACCGTCTCCCCGTCGAGCGGGGGTAGCTCGCCCCTGGCGTTCGGCGCGGTCGATCACCTCTGGAGCGCGATCAATCCGCCCGCCGCCGGCCTCTCCGTGGAGAGCGACTTCACCGCCCTGTTCCAGGGGCAGGTGGTACCGCCGATCTCCGGCGACTACCTCTTCAGCGCCGACACCGACGGAGCGGTGCAGATCACCGTCGACGGCCGGGGGGTCACCGACGCCAGGCGTGGGGCGCCCGGTCTCGAGCCCGAGACCTGTGCGCACGACGTCTGCTCCGCCGGGGCGGCGCTCAGCCGGACCTGCAAACAGGGGAACTTCTGCGCCGGCCTCATCTGCCTGCAGGATCCCAGCTGCTGCTCGATCACCTGGGATGCGCGCTGCCTCCAGGAAGTGGATCGCGTCTGCGGGATCGAGTGCACGCCCACCCCGCCGATCGCGATTTCGCTCGCGGCCGGCCGACGTTACGACATCCAGGTCGACTACCGACACACGGGCGGGACCGCCGAGCAGCCGGTCCGGGCGGCCAAGCTGCGGCTCATGTGGGCGCTGGCCGGAACGGCGCGCGCGGTGATCCCGGTCGAGCGGCTGTTCGCGGCGACGGCCGCTCCCGCCCCCGCCCACGGGACCGGCCTCAACGCCGCCTACTTCTCGGACGCCGGCTTCGGGGACGAGTTCCTCGACCGGGTGGAACCCGGCGTGGCTTTCCTGGGCGCGAACCGCCCCTCGCCGGCTCGGACGATCGGCGTCGTCTGTCCCGGCGCGGGGGCCACGGACTGCGCGGGCGGCGACGTCCTCGGCAGCCCCTCTCTTCGGAGCGCGCGGATGATCGGATCCGCCGGCGGCGGCGCGGTGAGCGTCGAGCTCCAGGGCGGTGGGGCAGCTCGGGGCGCCACGATCACCGTGCTCGAGAGCGGCAGCTTGCGGGGGACGGTCGCGGTTTCGGCCGGCGCCACCGACGGCGGGACGTTCACCCTGACGATGAGCCTCCCCCGCGGTCCCCACCGGCTGACCGCGATCCAGTCGGTCGCCGGAATCAGCAGCCCCCTGTCCGCCGAGATGGCCTTCGACGCGGTCGATCCGACCGCCCCGCCCGCGCCCGCGGTCACCCAACCGGCGCCCGGGGCCGTCTCGGGCAACGGACGGGTCTCGGTGGGCGGCACCGCCGCACCGAACGCCACCGTCACGGTTACTGCCACCCCCCGTTCGAGCGGCGCTCCCGTGACCGCGACCTTCACCGCCGGCGCGGCCGGAGCCTGGACCGGTATCGTGGCGCTGCCGCCGGGCGATTACGCCCTCACGTTCACGCAGACCACCGGCGGGGCGACTAGCGCCGCCGGCGCCGCCGTCGGCGTCAAGGTCACGCTGCCCGCATTGATCGTGAACCAGCCGGCCGACGGCGCCACGATCGAATGTGCGCCGAACGCGGCGGGCACCTGTCCGGTGACGATCGCGGGAAACAGTGCGGCCCCAGGGCTCGGCGAGGTGATCGCAGGCGACGGGGACGGAAGCTTCTTCGTCGATCTGTCGCCGACGCTCGGGAACGCCGGGGGCGTGTTTGGCGCGACGTTGGCGCTCGACTACGGGCGTCACGTCCTGAAGGTTTTCCAGCGGGCGAACGGGCTCGACGGCGACGGGGTGGTCCGCACCGTCCTCGTGCGGCCGCCGGTGGGCGCCCTCGCGATCACCGAGCTCGTCTCGGGCCTCGAGCGAATCCCCGTTCCCGCTCCTCCCGCTCTCGCGACCGTGAACAACGTGTTGACGGTGATCGGAACCGGCGGGCGACCGCGCACGGGCCTGCCCGCCACGGCGATCCTCCGTCAGGGAACGGTCAAGATCGGCGAAGGGCCGCTCGACGACCTCGGCCGCTTCGCGATCCCGGCGACGCTGACCGGCGCGGGCCTCGAGACCCTCACGGTCAGCCAGGTCGCCCGATCGCTTTCGGGTGGTGGCGAAGCGGAGAGCGCCGGATCCGCGATCGACGTCCTCGTCCGACCTTCGGCCCCGATGATCACCCGCCCGGTGACCGGGACCGACCAGCCGGGATCGCTGACCGTCGTGGTCGAGGGGCGGGCGGCCCCGGGCGCTACCGTGCAAGTGCTGGCGGGCGACCTGCCGCAGACCCCCACCGCCCTCGCCGCGGCGAACGGCAGCTTCACCCTCACGCTTTCGAACCTCGTGGCCGGCACCTACCAGTTGCGGGCGCGGGCCACCCTCGACGGCGCGACCGGTCCGCTCAGTGATCCGCCGGTCCTGATCGCGATCGGCGACGTCACGCCACCGACGGTCGCCGTGGCCGAGCGCCCGATTGTCCGCAGCGCCACCGACGAGACGGGTGCGATCGTGAGCTTCGGATCGCTGGTCACCGCGTCCGACCGCGGCGTGCCGTTGCCGAGCTCGGCGATCGCCTGCTCGCCCCCGGCCAGCCCCGCCGCGCGCTTCCCGGTCGGCTCGACGAACGTCACCTGCGAGGCGCGCGACGCCGCCGGAAACCGGGGGACGACCAGCTTCATCGTGACGGTCACCAGCACCGAGCCCCCCCTGATCGTCGGGACGGGCTTGATCGCGGAGGCCCAGGGGCCGGGTGGCGCGGTCGTGAGCTACCAGGTCTCGGCCCGAGGGCTGCGCGCCGACTGCGCGCCGACGGGCTCGGGTGAGGTCCGAGCCTGCTCGGCTTGGCGCCCCTCGTTCACCGGACTTGGGTTTCGGCCCCAGAGCCTCGCGATCAACCCCAACCCTGGCGCCGACGCCGGCGCCCTTTACGTCGTCGCCTTCCCCTCGGAGCAGACGCTGTTCCCGTTCGTGTCCGACGACGACGTCGTCCTGCTGAGGCTGCCGCGCGGGGCGACGCAGTGGGAAAAGCTCACCAGCCCCCCGACGAGCACGTTCACCGAGATCGTGATCGGGGCCGGCTCACCCCCCGCCCTCTATCTCCCGTCCGACGACACGCAGGCGATCGAGCGCTGGGGCCTCAAGATCAGCAGGGACGGCGGACAGTCCTGGCTGTCGGCGCTCGAAGGGGTCGGCATCCGCGGGATCGCGCTCGACCCTCTCGATTCAAGCAAGACGCACTTCTTGGCCTGGCGGGGGGACGAACGGCGCGAGCTGTCGTTGAGGCCCTCGGGCATCGAGCTTTACGAAACGCGCGACGGGTGGGCCACCTCCACTCGCGCCGACCAGGGGATCGAGGGGCGGATTCGTGCGCTCGCGTTCGATCCGGTGACCGCGGGCCGCGCCTACGCGAGCGTGCGCCCGCCCCGCGAGGACCCGGTACGGACGCGCTTCTACCGGCGGACCGGCGGCGCCGCGTGGCAACCGCTCAACCTGCCCCCGATGGCCGCGGCCTTGGGGATCGACCAGATCGACATCGCTCCGACCGCGGCCGGTTGCGGCGCCCCGCAGAGCGCACCGACGATCTTCGCGGGCCCCCTGGCGTCTCGGGACGGGGGCGAGACCTGGGAAGAGAGAGATCCGATCTCCCGCACCTTCCAGAAACTGCTGTTCGACCGCAACGACGCCTGCGCCGTGTACGCCAATGGTGGGTCCGACCTCTACAAGTCCACGGACGGCGGGAGGACGTGGAACGTCGTCGGCCCCGGGACGTTCAATTCGCCCGGTCAGCTGGTCCAGGACGTCGTGGACCAGCGCACGATCTACGGCGTTGATCCGTTGCTCGGCACGGTTCTGATGAGCCTTGATGCCGGGGCAAACTGGTCGTCGCTGCCGACCGATGGGCTGCCCCTCCCGCACGTCGAGGTCGGGGATCTGGCCGTCGACCCGATTGATCCCAACATCGTGCTGCTCTCCGCCGGCGCGGACGGGATGTTCAGGACGACCGACGGAGGACTGACCTGGCGTCCGACCGGGCCGGTCAACGACCCGTTTCCCTCGGCGTCCAGCGTCGTGGGTCGGGTCCTCATCGACCCCTTCGAGCGGAATCGAATCTATGCCGGCGGCGGGCTCACCGCCGACTACTGGTCCACGTCGCCGAACGGCGGCACGACCTGGACCGCCCTCGTGAACGCAGCCGGCGTTCCCGCCTCCGGATCGTTCGCGCTCGATCCCCTCGTTGCCGGGCGTTGGCTCTCCGTGGACGATCGTCAGGTCGGCGGCGAGCTCCGGCTGGTGATGCGCGACAATGCGGGGTTGGGCGGGACCGCGGGCGAGGTCGTCCTGCCGGCGAATCCCGGGCCTGGATCGGGGACGGACCCGGCGATCATGCCGTCGCTGGATCCGTACAACCTTCAGATCGTGCCCGATGCGGCCCGCACCACCCTGCTTTCGTGGGTGGGCGGCTCGTCGTTTGAAGAAGGGGACGCCAACCTGTTTCGCTTGCCCGGAAACGGGGCGGTCCTCTCCGCCCTGCCGCTGGAGGGAGGCGGCCTGACCCACACCGCGAATGTCGTCTACGACGGTTCGGACGGGACGCACCGTCTGTACGTCGATGGGGGGGCCATCCTTCACGAGGAGAACGTTCTTTACCGGACCACCGTCGAAGAATTCCGCCGCGCGCCGACGGGCGACATCTGGGAGGCGCTGGGAGGGGACCCGAACCTCGCCCACTTCGACCGCCTGCTCATCGATCGGGCCAGCGGGGGTCAAAACATGTACACGCTGGGCGCGGGCAACACGCTTTGGGAGAGCCAGGACGGCGGGAGGAGCTGGGTCCAGGACCCGAGCGCTCCGCCTCTCACCGAGCTGTGGCTGTCGCCTCTCGACGGCGCGCTTTACGGCACGATCGAGGACGGCCAGCTGGACAACCGCCTGATCCCCCGCTTCCTGGGTACGGCCGCGCTGGGGGCGCTGTGGAAGCGCGCCCCCGCGACCGGCGCCCCGACCGGCGCCCGCATCTACAAGGGGGACCTCCGGGTCACATGTACCGGTCCCCTGTCGCAGCGGGCGGTCGCGCCGGGATCGACCTTCCCGCTCGGCAACACGACGCTCACCTGCACGGCGAAGGACGTGTTTGGCAATGTGGCCAGTGCGCCGATCGTCATCACTGTTCGCGACACGACCGGACCGGCGATCACCGTCGACACGCCTGCTGGACCGGCAAGCGCGCCGACGGGCGGCACGGCCGCGGTCACGTTCGCCGTCAGCGCCACCGACGCGGTCGACGGTGCGGTTCCGGTGACGTGCGCGCCCGCGTCGGGCGCGGCGTTCCCGATCGGCGTCACCACCGTCACCTGCACCGCCGCCGATCGGCGCGCGCCCGCCAACACGTCGCGGATTTCGTTCCCGGTCGTCGTGTCGAGGAACGGCCAGCCGCCGCTCGGGCCGCCGACGTTGATCGTTCCCGCCGACCCGACGCTGGAAGCAACCGGATCGACGGGCGCCAGCGGCGCGACCCTGGCGGTCACGGCGGCCACGGCCAGCGGCGCGCCGCTGACGCCGGTGTGCACGCCCGCGCTCGCGTCGACCTTCGCGATCGGCGCCACACCGGTGAGCTGCTCGGTCACCGATCCAGCGGTGCCACTGACGGTCACGCGCGCCTTCGTGGTTCGCGTTCGTGACAGCAAGCCGCCCGCGATCACGATCCCGAATGATCTGAGCGTCGAGGCACAGGGCGCGTTCGGCGCGCGGGTGACATACGTTGCGCGCGCGACCGACGTCGTCGACGGCAACGTCGCCGTGTCGTGCTCACCTGATTCGGGCGCGACGTTCCCGCTGGGCGCGACCGCGGTCGTGTGCCGGGCCGTGGACCGCGCCGGGAACCAGGCGTTCGCGCGCTTCAAGGTGACGGTGACCGATCAGAGCCAGGCGACCCTGCACGTCGCCGACCTGACCGTCGAAGCCGAGAGTTCGAGCGGTGCGCGCGCCTTCTACGCGGCGTCCGCGACCGACATCTCCGGCAACCCGCTGCCCATCGACTGCGTGCCGCCCGCGGGCACGCTGTTGCCGCTCGGCGACACGACCGTGGCGTGCCTGGCGACCGGCGCCGGCGGACGCGAGACACGTGGCAGCTTCGCGGTCCATGTCGTCGATCGCACCGCACCGACGGTGAGCGTCCCCGGATCCATCCTCGTCGAGGCGACGGGGACGACCGGCGCCCCGGCCGTGTACCCGGCGCCGATCGCCGCAGATCTCGTCGACGGGGTCGTGGCGCCGATCTGTCGGCTGACCACCGGCTTCGGCGTGGCGATACCGATCGCGCCCGGCGCGGTCTTCCCGATCGGAGACAACCTCGTCACCTGCACCGCGAGCGACCACGCCGGCAACACCGGCAGCGCGCTGTTCGTCGTCACCGTCCGCGACACGACGCGGCCGGTGCTGACGTTGCCCGCGCCGATCACGGCGGTCGCCGATGCGACCGACACCGCGGTGGTCACGTTCGTCGCCGGCGCCGCTGACTCCGTCTCCGGCGCCCTGCCGGTGGACTGCCAGCCGGCGTCGGGCAAGCAGTTCCCGCTCGGGACGACCACGGTGACGTGCACGGCCCGCGACGCCGCCGGCAACGCGGCGACCGGCACGTTCACGGTCTCGGTCGCGAGCCCCAACACGCCGCCGGTCGTGACCGTGCCCGCCAACATCGTCGCCGAGGCGACCAGCCCGTCGGGCGCGTCCGTCACCTTCACCGCGACGGCGACGGACGCGCAGGACGGCGCGCTGACGCCGACGTGCACGCCCGCGTCGGGCGCGACGTTCGCGTTCGGTGTCACGACCGTCACCTGCCGCGCGACCGACAGCCGCGGCGCGGCCACGACCGCGACGTTCACCGTCACCGTCCGCGACACCAGAGGCCCCGTGCTGACGGTGCCACCCGACGTCACCCTCGCCACCTGCGGGGCGGGAACCATCGGCGCCGCGACGGCCACCGACGCGGCCAGCCCGCCGGTCACCGTCACCTCCAACAAGCCCGCGACGTTTCCGGTGGGAACCACCGTCGTCACCTGGACGGCGCGCGACGCGCGCGGCAACGTGTCCACGGGGACGCAACGCGTGACCGCCGTGCTGGGCGACGACGCGGCTTGCTGCCCCGCTGGGACGAACATCATCCGCGGAACGTCCAACAACGACACGCTGACCGGCACCAGCGGGCGCGATTGCATCCTGGGGTTTGGCGGCCAGGACACGATCAACGGCGGCGGCGGCGACGACTTCATCTCCGGCGGCGACGGCAACGACACCATCGACGGTGGCGCGGGCAATGACCAGATCTTCGGCGGCCCCGGTCAGGACACGGTGACCGGCGGTGTCGGGAACGACGCCATCACCGGCGGCGACGGCGACGACATCTTGCGCGGCGGCGACGGCGACGACACGTTGCGCGGCGGTCTCGGCCAGGACCAGCTCTACGGCGAGAACGACAACGATCAGCTGTTCGGTGACGAGGGCGACGATCGGTTGGACGGCGGCCCCGGCAACGACAGCCTCACCGGCGGCGACGGCAACGACACCTGCACCGGCGGCACGGGGACCAACACGCTCGCGACGTGCAGCCCGTGACGGGCTTCGCGCCGACCCGCGCGTTCAGCGGAACGTGCGGGTGCGCGCGGCCTGCGGGCGCCTGATGCCGTAGCGCTCCAGCCGCGCGATGAGCGTGCCGCGCGCCATGCCCAGCGTGGCGGCGACGCGCGTCTGGTTGCCGCCGAACGCGGCCATCGCCTCGGCGATCCGGCGGCGCTCGACGTCGTCGTCGGCGTGGGGCGCCTGCGCCGCCGGGGCGGGCGTCGACCCCTGCGGCATCCGGCGCAAGCGCAGCTTCTCGAGCGGCAGGTGCGCCGCGCCGATCTGACCGCCTTCGCACACGACCAGGGCGCGTTCGATCACGTTGCGCAGCTCGCGGATGTTCCCCGGCCACGAATAGTCCCGCAGAAGCTCGAGCGCCTCCTCGGACAACCGCGGCGGGCGGCGCCGCGCGGCCCGCGACGCCTGAGCGAGAAAACGACGGGCGAGCGGCGCCACGTCTTCCGCGTGCTCGCGCAGCGGCGGGACGGTGAGGCTGATGCCGTTGAGGCGAAAATACAGGTCCTGGCGGAAGTTCTTGTTCGCCACCTCCGCCTCCAGGTCGCGGTTCGTCGCTGCGATGAACCGGACGTCGATCGGCCGCGGGCTGCGGCCGCCCACGCGCATGATCTGGCGGCTCTCGATCGTGCGCAGCAGCTTGGTCTGGAGCGCGGCGTTCATCTCGCCGACCTCGTCGAGGAACACCGTGCCCCCGTCCGCGCTCTCGAGCAGGCCGGGCTTGGCCGCGCCGGCGCCCGTGAAAGCCCCCTTGTCGTGGCCGAACAGCTCGCTCTCCAGCAGCGTCTCCGTCAGCGCCGCGCAGTTGATGCACAGGAACGGCCCGTCCGCGCGCGGGGAACGGCGGTGGATCCAGCTCGCCAGCACCTCCTTGCCCGACCCGGTCTCGCCCAGCACCAGGACGGTGATGAGCCCTGCGGCCCCATGCCCGACCGCCGCCCGATCCGCCAGCCGATAGAGGTCGCGCATGGAGTCCGACCGGAGGACCAGCTCCGACGCGGCCTCCGTGGACAGAAGCATCGTGCTCGCGTGCCCGATCAACGCCTCCGCGGACCGACCGTGGGTCGGGTAGGCGACGACCGCGGTGCGCGCGTCGAGCCCGGCTGTCTTCAGTCGGCGCTCGAGCCCTGCGGCGATGGCTTGCACGCGCTCTCCGTCGGTGTCGAGCAGCAGAATCTCGTAGTCGCCGTCGGCGTACTGGGCCAGCAGATCGCCCGAGCGCAGCGCGCCCTGGATGACGTCCGCGCCGCGGCCGGCCGGCTCCTCGTTTTCGATCCGGGTCCGGATCACGGCCGGACCGGCGCCGAACCCCTGGGCCGCCCGATCGCAGGCGTCGTCGAGCCGTTCCTCGAACGCCGCGTGGCTGCGCAAGCGGCGCGTCGGCAGGCGCGGGCGCTCGCGCTGGACCATGAGGTGCGTGAATCCGATCGTGATCGCCTCGCCGGGCTGCAACTGCACCTGCTTGCCCGCGGCGATCCGCTCGCCCCGGACGAAGGTGCCGTTCCGGCTGTCGAGATCCTCGACGACGATCGTCCCGGACGCCTGGACGTGCAATCGCGCGTGCAGCCGGGAGGCGAGCCGGTCGACGATGCGCACGTCCGCGCCGTCCTCGCGGCCGATGTCGACCTGACCCGGCACGGGCAAGGGATAGGTCTCGAACAGGCTCGGCCCCATCACCGTCAGGTGCAGCCCCGCGTCCGACGGCGCATCGAGCTGGACGGTCTTCGAACGCTGGAGGGTGGGCGCGGCCATCGGACTCAGTGCTTCGAGCGCGAGCGCTTGCGGGCCGGCAGCTCGCCACCGGCGAGCGCGGAGACGACGTCCTGGACGCGGGCGAACCGATCGTCGGGATCGCGGGCGAGGCAGCGGTCGATGGTGATCTCCCAGGCGGCGTCGACGTCGGGGAGCAGCGCGCGCAGGGGCCGCGGCGAGACTTGCTTGCGCAGCAGCACCGTCGCCTGCGGCGTCGGGCCGGCGGGGAACGGGCGCTGCGCGGTGAGCATCTCGAACATGATCAGCCCCAGCGCGTAGATGTCGGCGGCGGGCGTCAGCTCGCCGGGGTCCGTCTGCTCGGGCGCCATGTAGTCGGGGGTCCCGACGAACTCGCCGCTGCGCGTGAGCCGCGTCTGTTCATCGCTCAAGGCCAGGCCGAAGTCGGTGATGACCGCGCGCGGAGCGCTTGTCGCGCCCGCTTCCGGCGGCTGCGCCACGAGCACGATGTTGCCCGGCTTCAGATCGCGGTGAACCACGCCGGCTTCGTGCGCCGCCCGCAGACCCTCCGCCAGCTGCACGACGATGGGGCGCGCTTCATCGGGCGCATAGCGGCGCCCGCGCTCCAGCGCGTCAGCGAGCGTGCCGCCCAGCAGCAGCTCCATCGTCAGGAAGAAGCGGCTGGCGTTGCGCACCCGCTCCACGCCGAGGTCGAAGATGCGGCAGACGTTGCGGTGCGTGACCTTGCGGGCGCTGTGGATCTCGCGCCGGAAGCGCTCGAGCTGGACGGCGTTCTGGGCGTGAATCGGGTCGAGCACCTTCAGCGCCACGTTCACGCCCACGCCGCCGTCGAACGCCTCGTAGACCTCGCTCGCGCCGCCCACGCCGATGAGCCGGATGATCTCGTAGCGGCTCGCCACCAGGTCCCCGTTCGCGAGAACCGGGAGCCCGCGACGCGAACCAACTTCGCCCGTTCTTGCGACGTCGTCTGGTTCCATGTGCAGGCGGCGTAGTTCTCCGACGGGCGCAGTGGGATGTCAAACCCTGACCGCGGCCGTGAGCATTTCGTTCAACGAATTGTTCAACGATGGTGGGTCTTCGCTTTCGTCGCACAGCCGCGCGCGCCGTGACGAAACGGCGCGATTCGCCGATCGCCAGCGCCGAAGTGTGCACGCGCGCTGCTCCTGGTACGTCGCGTGCACAACGCGCGGCGCACGAGACGTCGGGCGCTGTGCCTCGCCGAACTCGTGACCCTCAACGAGACAGGAGATCGAGCAATGAACAAGTCATCAGGTGGAATCACGATGGTCGCGGCAGCGCTGGGAGCGATGGCGCTCGTTCCCGCCTGCGGCATGGAAGGCGACGGCGCGGGCACGGCCACGCCGCTGACGGAGCCCGCGACGCCGTTTGCGGCGCCGCAGGGAAACGAGGGGGACAGCACCAAGGCTTGCCCCACCCGCGCCGACTGGGCGACCAGCTATACGCTGGCCGCCGGTAGCTGGGGTGGCTGGGCGGCCTGCTACTCGCTCTGCCCGGCCGGCTCGTTCGCGTACGCCGCCACGCTGCGGAGCGAATCCAGCCAGGGCCCCGACGACGACACGGCGCTCAACGCCATCCAGCTCGATTGCTACAACCGGACCACGGGCGCCTACGCGGGCTTCGTCACCTCCGGACAGTCGAACTGGGGCACCTGGCGCGCGCGCGGCGTGACGAACCCGTATGACGTGAGCAATCCGTTCGTCGGCGGGCAGATGAAGGTCGAGGCCCCCGTGGGCGTCGACGACGACACGGCCGCCAACAACGTGAACCTGGTGGCGAAGAACGGCAACTGGACGACGCTCGCGGCCGGCACCAGCTTCGGTTCCTGGCAGCCCGTGCGTTCCTGCGCCGCCGGCCAGGCGATCTGCGGCGTGTCGACGCGCATCGAAGGCTCTCAGGGCATCTTCGACGACTCGGCGCTCAACGGCATCGCGTTCGCGTGCTGCAACTTCTAACAACCCCCACCGCGACCCAGGCGCCCCGGATGGAACGACGATCTGGGGCGCCCGTCGCCCGTCTGGGCCTCGCGGCCCTGGTGGCCGCGCGCGCGCTGGCGGCATGTGATGGCGGCGCGGCTGCGCCCGTCATGTGCTCCGCCTCGATGACCTCGGCGCTGGTGAACGCGGGCGATATCCCCAGCTGGTCGATTCAGCCGGCCGCGCAGGCCGCGATCGGCGCGCTGCGGACCCCCGCTCCCGAGAGCGAGCTGATGTGCACGGGGACGTACCTCGGTGACCGCTGGGTGCTCACCGCCCGCCACTGCGTCGACCCCGCAACCTTTCAGGGCCTGGTGTTTCAGACCGCGCGCGATCTCACGCAGGTCGACAGCACGGCCGCCGAGTACTACCCGCACCCCGAGCTCGACGTCATGCTCCTCCGTATCCCGCCCAGCGCCGCGCTCGCCGCGCTGACGCTGGAGCCGATCGCGCTGTGGCCGCTCGACGAGCCGCGCGACTGGACGGGCGCGACCGTGACGCTCGCCGGCTTCGGCGACACCGCCGATGGCAGCGACGGCCGGCGCCAGTTTCTCGACGAGCCGGTGGTGGCGGTGGCCGCGACGACGATCGTCGTCGACGGAGGGACCGAACACGGCGCCTGTCACGGCGACTCGGGCGGACCGCTGCTCGCCGCGTCGCCGTCGGGGGCGCCGCGCCTGATCGGCGTGCTGAGCGGGGGCAGCGCGAGCTGCCGCGGGCAAGATCGCTACGTCGCCAGCGCGGCGTTCGCGCAGTGGGTGGCCGAGGTGCAGGCGTCCGCCGCGGCCGATCCGTGCGCGGGCGTTCCCGCGGAAGGCGTGTGCGAGACAGGGCTCGCCCGCTGGTGCGCGGGGGAATGGGTGGAGGCCGAGCGCTGCACCGGCGATCGCCTGTGCGGCTGGAACGCGGCGGTCGCGGGCTACCGCTGCGTGCCCAGCGATCAGGATCCTTGCCTGGGCGCCGGCCCCGGCGGCGATTGCCAGGACCGCACCGTACGCGTCTGCCGGCAAGGCGTGCTGGTCAAGATGGACTGCGGCGCGTGCGGCCTCGGCTGCGATCTCGGACCCGACGGCCATGCGGGCTGTATCTGAAACGGGCGCTCGGGGGCGCCACGCGCTGGCCGCGGGGCTGGCGGTTTCGCTGACGCTGTGCGCGTGCCAGACCGGCGGCACCCCGGCGCCGGCGCTCGCCGACGACGGCGCGCTGCGCGCCAAGGTGAGCGTCTGCCTCGACGTCGACCCCGTTGCGGCATTCACGTTCTTCTGGCCCGCGTCCATGGGCGGCGCTCCCGACGCCCGCGGCTGTGTCGCCGCCGCCACCGGCTGCGCGGACGTGCTCGCGTGCGCCGGGTACGCGCGCAGCGGCTGCACCGCCGCCGACGATCGCTGCGACGGCGGCAAGGCGATCGCCTGCCTCGGGCTGGCCAGCGGCCTCACCGTGGTGGCCGAGAGCGCCTGCGAAGGTGATCCGGACGGCAACGCCACCTGCTCGATCGAGGACGATCTGAAGCACGGGCGCGGCGCGTTCTGCCATGGCGGCGCCTGCGCCGGCGAGCGCTGCGAAGGGAGCGTGATGGTGCGCTGCCGCGGCGGCCTGGAGGTGCGCTCCGACTGCGCGCGCGAGGGGAAGGGGTGCGCGGTCCCGAACGGCGAGGCGTTCTGCGCCTACCCGGAGACGTGCGCGGTCGATCGCTGCGCCGGCGACGTCATCGAGCTGTGCGACAGCGGCCGTGTCGTCGTGCGCGAGCGCTGCGGCGATCTGGTCCCGGGCTCGGCCTGCACCGATCGGATGGGGCGGGTCGAATGTATCGCCGACGTGCCGTCCGGCAGTTGTGTCGACAAGACCGAGTTCGAGAGCTGGTGCGAGGGGACGACGGCCGTCACCTGCTTCGGCGGCGTGCGCGCGGAGATGGACTGCGGGGCGCTCGCCGATGGGCGTTGCGAAGAGACGATGCGCGAAGCACTGCCCGACGCGCGCTGCGCCGGCACGTTCTGATGCCTCCGCCGCTGTTGAACGATCTGTTCAACAGTCCGTTCGACAGCCGGGAGGCCGCCGGCGCCGACGGGCGGCGCGCCGGGGCTCGGGCGCGGGCACGGCGCTTGCTGAACGCCCCCGCGCGCGGGGGTTTCTCGCGGCGTTCTCAGTTGTTCCGACGGAGGGAGTTACAGATGAAGTCACCGATGAAGATTGCAGCGGTCCTGCTCGCGATGGCGGCGTTCGCCGCCTGCGGCAAGGGCAAGACCGACGACACCGACAAGATCACGACCGTCACGGGGGCCTTGCTCCCTGACGAGACGACGCCGATTGGCCAGAAGTGGCGGCAGCTCGTCAACGCGGGCGTGCCCATCGGCGAGGCGACCGCGGCCGTTCAGAACGTCCCCGGCTACCCGGCGCAGTACCAGCAGTTCGTCAGCGGCGTCATCGTGTTCACGAACGATCACGGCGCCGTCTATCTGACCCAGGCGATCTTCAACAAGTGGCAGTCGCTGACCGGCATGACCGACGCGTTCGGCGCCGTCGTCTACAACTTCTTCGGCGTCCCGACGAAGGACTACGTGTCCGTCGCCGGCCGCGACGAGGCCTCGTTCACGTCCGGGCTCATCGTCGTCCAGGGCGGCGTCGGCCGGATCATCTACGGCGACATCTACCTCAAGTACCTCACGATCCCCGCCGTGCTCGGGCCGCCGCAGAACGAAGAGGCCGCGGGCGCGATCGCGGGATCGCGCACGCAGACCTTCGCGAACGGCGAGGTGTACTGGTACGCGGACGCGATGGGGACCCGGTTCACGTTCGCGGTCCTCGCCGGCCCGATCCTGGACAAGTTCCACGCGCGCGGCGGCATCGCCGCCACCGGCCTGCCGATCTCCGACACGGCCGCCATCATCGCGACCGACGGCGTCACGCAGCGCGGCCTCGTCGGCCGGTTCAAGAACTCCGGCATCTACTTCAACGCGGCGACCGGCCAGACGTTCGAGACGCAGGGGGGCATCTTCCAGGAGTACGAACGCCAGGGCGGCCCCAACGGCTGGCTGGGCTTCCCGATCAGCGACAGCGCGTTCACCCCGGTCAACAGCTTCATCTACAACGACTTCGAGAAGGGCGTGCTGGTCTGGTACGAGACGATCCCCGCCGTCTTCCCGAACGTCCCCACCTACCACGTCGCTGTGTTCGGCGACCTCCAGTTCTACCTCCAGCGCGTCACCGCTCTTGGCGGCGACTGCTTCCTGTGCGGCGCGCCGGACCTTTACTACTACCTCACGGTGACCAACCAGAACGGCTTCATCATCAACCACGGGCGGTTCCCGAGCAACGTCTCCGACTGGGGCAGCGACACCGACAACCGCAACAGCACGATCGGTGGCGCGCTGATCGCCAATCACGTAACGACCTTCACCGGGACCGTCGAGGTCTGGGAGGCCGACGACGACTTCATCATCACGAACGACGACGACTACCGCGGCACGCTGACGCGCACCTTCGACATCGACAACCTGTGGGGCATGAACCTGGCGTCGGTGCAGACCAGCGGCAACGCGCGCGCCGACTTCAGCATGAAGACCTCGCACGCCTTCCAGGAGAACGACTTCCGCGGCCAGAAGTACTGGTCGTTCCATAACTTCGACACCGCGAACCTGAGCTACGACATCTTCGCGGACACGTTCGAGGACGTCACCCCCGACGAATCCGCCTGGTTCAACCCGTTCAACGCCATGTACTACGAGCTGTTCTTCAAGGGCGTCGCCGACGGCGGCAACTGCTCGGGCATGAACACCGAGCAGCAGTGGGCGTCGCTCGGCCGCTCGCGCATCGGCATGCCGATCCACGACGCCTTCCCGGACACCCAGGACGGCAGCCGGCTCGTCTCCACCAACCCGCTGCACCAGTCGCTCTATCGCGACATCAACATCAAGCAGGGCTACCAGCTGGGCATCGATTCGATCGCGTGGCGGGTGCAACGCTTCTTCACCGGCAACACCCACAATCCGGGCGGCGTGTACAACGACAGCAAGTACTACTTCGACTCGCAGGATCCCCCGACGCTGTCGATCTACGACGACTTCTGGTACGGCAAGGGCCACTCGCTGCTGCCTTACCGGTGGGAGGGAGCACAGGCGTGCACGATCCTCGATGCGCCGACCTGCGCGCGCATCTACGTCGCCGATCCGAACTTCCCCACCGGCCTCAACAATCCGGCGGACGCCAACGGCAAGCGCGCCAACGACCGTTTCGTCGAGGTCGAGATCGGGCAGACCGACAACGAGTACGCCTACAACGGCGGCACCAATGACGATGGCACCCCGCTGATCTACCGGGGCGGCAACTGGTTCGGCGGCCGGATGTTCTTCCAGGCGCAGCACACCTACCTCGGCTCGCCGGTGACGCCGTTCTACGAGCCCTATCTGATCGCGACGGCGGCCTTCATCATGATCGTCGCTGACTCGGGCACCACCCAGCAGATCACCGACGCGAGCGGCCGCACGTTCTTCGAGCCTGGCCTCGGCGGCCCTCCGACGCGCTGGGATCAGGTCCGACGCGACACCACGATGCGCGTTCCCGACATCGCGCCTATCCTGCCGACCGACAAGCAGCGGACCTCGCTCAGGCCGGAGATCTGGTACGGGCAGGGCTTCGGCTCGACGCACACCTACCAGATCGCCGCCAAGCCGGGCGTTGCCAACGGGACGTTCATCCAGTCGGCGTTCCACGCCGGCACGATGTCGTCGAAGTTCATGATCCCGGCGACGCTGGGCCAGCCCGACAAGATCACCGCCCACGAGATCAACACGGCCAACAAGGCGATCTCGCTCGCGCTGCCCGCGGGCAGCGTGTCCAAGGCGGTGACGTGGACGATCTCCGGCGCCGAGAAGCAGCGCTGGATGGAGTTCAGCAGCCTCGGCATGGCGCCGTCGCAGGCGATCAAGATGCAGACGCTGAACGCCAACCGGAAGCTGGCGATCAACAATGCCGGGCCGGCGACGACCGCGCACCTGAAGATCAAGGGCGGGCCGGGGCTGCCCATCGTCGACATGGGGACCGTCCAGATCCCCAGCGGCGACAGCACGATGGACTTCCAGGGTCCGAAGACGACGCTGACGATGAGCGGCGTGGTGAATGGTCAGAACGGCTGGATGGTCGCGCCGGTGACGATCACGCTGACGACGCAGGATCGCAGCGGCAGCGGCATCGCGGCGACGGAGTACAGCACCGACAACGCGACCTGGACGACGTACACCGGACCGTTCCAGTACTCGAACCAGGGACAGACCACGCTGTACTTCCGGGCGCGGGACAACGCCGGAAACATCGAGCCCAGCAACAGCCAGGTGTTCAAGATCGACTCGCAGCGGCCGGCCACCACCGGATCGGTCAGCACGGCAGGCGGCGTGACGCTGACCTACGCCGTGACGGATCCGGTCCCTGGCTCGGGCGTGAAGGGCGTGAACGTCATCCAGGGCAGCGGGGTGGCGAGCTTTGTGGCTCCGGCGTCCGGCACGATCCCGCTTGCGGGGACGTGCTCGGCGGTCGAGCTGTGGGGTGAGGACATCGCGGGCAACACGACGTCGCCGCACCTGGTGATCCGTGACTCGGTCAAGCCGGTGTTCACCACCGTGCCGCCGGCGACGGTCACCAGCAACGCGTGCACCGTCGCGCAGGGCCTGAACATCGGCACCGCGGCCGCGACGGATGACTGCAGCGGCACCATCACGGTGACCAACAACGCCCCGGCGCGGTTCCCGCTGGGCGTCACGGTCGTCACCTGGACGGCGCGCGATGCGGCGGGGAACGTCGAGACCAAGACCACGACGGTCATCACCGAGCTCGGTGACAGCACGGCGTGCTGCCCGGTCGGCAGCAACATCATCCGGGGCACGAGCAACAACGACGTGCTGAACGGAACGGCGGGGGTCGACTGCATCCTGGGCCTGGGCGGCCAGGACACCATCCGCGGCAACGGCGGCAACGACGCCATCAGCGGCGGCGACGGCGACGACGAGATCTGGGGCGGCGACGGCAACGACTGGATCGGCGGCGGTACGGGGCAGGACAAGCTGCACGGCGAGAACGGCAACGACATCCTGTCGGGCGGCGACGGTGACGACTGGCTGTGGGGCGGCAACAACGACGACCTGCTGATGGGCGGCATGCACCAGGACCAGCTGCTCGGCGAGGCCGGCAACGACACCCTCAACGGCGACCAGGGCTTCGACACTCTGAACGGCGGCACGGGGAACGACTTCCTGCGCGGCGGCACGGAGATCGACAGCCTCACGGGCGGCGGCGGCACCGACCAGTGCGTCCAGGACGGCGCCGACAACCTGAGCGCCTGCACGGCGGTCGCACCCTAGTCACGTAGCCACACGATAGTTGGATCGCTACGGGCGCCTCGCGGAAGCGGGGCGCCCGTTTTCATTTCGCCAGCGCGCCGCCGGTGCAGCGCAGGTTCACAGCGAGTCGGCGCCCGCAGCGAAAGCGAGTTAAGGTTGCGCGGTCGTCGACGAGCGCCGGGGTGGCGAAATGGTAAACGCGGCGGACTTAAAATCCGCTGACGCGAAAGCGTCTTGCGGGTTCGAGCCCCGCCCCCGGCACCCGGAATCGTCAGCGCCGGCCGAGCGGGTGCTGTTTGCCGCTGTCGAGCGCGGCCATCTGTGAGGTCTTCGTGATCGGAGCGGGGGTGTTGTCGGAGACGAGGTCGTTTCGCTTGCCCGCGCAGGCGGCGGTCGTCGGACCGCAGGCCCACCCGATCAGCTTGCCTCGGGTCTGCTTCACCTCCTCGCCTTTCGTCATCGTCCCGTCACGCCGGCGGCCGACGGCTTTGACCGTCCAGCCCGAGAGCACGGCGCCGTCGGCGGGGAGCCGCGCGGCCGTGGCGGCGTTCGTCCGATGAAAGTGAACGTGCACGCCGTCGGCGTGCGTCGCCCCGCACTTCCTCGGTCCGACCTCGCACGACGGATGACCGAGGGCCTGTCCCGCCCGCACCGGATCGCCGACCTTGTACCCCAGCTGCTTCACGCTGCTGCGCCGCAGGTGGAAGTAGTTCGTCGTGGTTCCGTCGTCGTGCCGGATCTGCACGCAGGGGCAGTTGTTGCGAAGCACGGCGCTGAAATAGCCGTCGGCGGCGGCGCGCACCCAGTACAGGTCGCCGCGCTTGCGCGAGCACGGATCGGCGTAAAGCTTGCCGGTGCTCGGGTCCAGGTTCGGCGGCGCAAAGTCCAGCGCCGATCGCTTGGTCGAGTGCGGCCCGCTGGTGAGGTACCACGTCTCGCCCGCGCTCCAGGGCAGTCGCAGCTCCGTCGTCGCCGGCGCCGCGGGGCCGGCGTCCCGGTCGGCGGTGGCCACGCCGCCGTCCGCGTCGGCACCAGCAATGGCAACGGTCGACACCATCGGCCCGGGCGTCTCGACGTGCGTCCTCGCGCCGCACGCAAACGGGCCGCCCATCAGCAAGGCCAGCAACGCCCGCGGGCAGCACGCAGACCGGGTGAGGGCGACCGGCGCAGACACGACGTGATTCTTTTGCCATGTCGCCGCGAAAGGCAACTGCCCCGTGCCAGGCAGTACACTCGAGCCTGATGTTCATAGCGAGGCGTGTCGGGTACGGGGGTCTCCTGTTTCTGGGGATCGCGGGGTGCGGTGCGGGTTCGGA
>Ga0070683_100000203_pt1 | contig 40069 bp, 32 predicted proteins | sample KBSC713LmetaG_FD_64662 | JGI IMG/M metagenome (GOLD analysis project Ga0070683, IMG submission 64662) | Corn rhizosphere microbial communities from Kellogg Biological Station, Michigan, USA - KBS C7.1-3L metaG | ecosystem: Host-associated > Plants > Roots > Rhizosphere ... | reverse complement strand
TCGAGCGCCTCATTCTCCTGCAGTCGTGCATCGAGATCGTGCCACGCCGGATCAAGGATGGCCAGCGCCCGCATCAACCCTTCGCGATCCCTGAAGAGTCCGACGTCCCGCCACATGACGCGCGACAACTCAACCGGGTCGGCCTCCAATCGCGGCGCAAGCCCGCGCGGCGATCGCTCAGGCGATTGAGAGGGCGCGGCCGCAGTCGAGGCCTCGTCCGCTCGCATCGCACATCCCGCCCGCGCGCCGAAGACGAGGCCCTCGAGCAGCGAATTGCTGGCGAGGCGGTTGGCGCCATGCACGCCCGTGCAGGCAACCTCGCCTGCGGCAAAAAGGCCGGGGATGGTCGTTCGCCCATCGAGATCCGTCCGAACGCCGCCCATGACGTAGTGGGCCGCTGGCCCGACCGGAATGCGATCGCGCGCGAGATCCAGCCCAGCTCGTCGGCACGCCTCTGAGATCAGCGGGAATCGCTGGTGTACGAAATCAGGATCGAGCTGCTCCAGCGATAAATACACCGGCTGCGACGTGCGCCGGCTTTCCCGAACAATCGCCCGAGACACGCGGTCGCGCGGCGCCAGATCGCCGGCGACTTCGTAGCGCGTCATGAAGGCTTCGCCAGCCGCGTTCACGAGCCGTGCCCCCTCACCTCTCAGCGCCTCAGACAAGAGGAATCTCGGCTGCCCTTCGACCATCAACGCCGTTGGATGAAACTGAACGAACTCGAGGTCGATCACCTCCGCGCCGGCCGCGAACGCCATGGCAATTCCATCACCGGTTGCCACGTGCGGGTTCGTGGTCTCGTGATAGACCTGGCCGGCGCCACCTGTCGCGAGCAGCACATTCCGTGCGCGGGCGGTGGCCAATCGACCGTCGGTCATCAGAAAACGGGCGCCGACCGAGCGGCCGTTCTCGATGATCAGACTGACCACCCGCGCGTGATCCTGCGTGGCCACTCGGGGCAACCGCGAGGCGCGATCCCACAGAACTCGACCAATCTCCCGGCCCGTCGCGTCGTGTGCGTGCAGCACGCGCCGAGCACTGTGCGCCGCTTCCATCGCCAGCTCGGGCTGCCCGTCCGGGCCGCGATCGAATTGGACGCCCCATGCCATCAATTCGCGCACGAAGCGAGGCCCGTCTTCGACGAGCACCTCGACGGCGCGCGGATCGCACAGTCCGTCGCCGGCGGCGATCGTGTCCGCCGCATGCAGCTCAGGCGTGTCGCCGGGACCAACGGCCGCGGCGATTCCTCCTTGTGCGTGACCGGTGTTGCCTTCTTCAGGTCCAGCTTTGGTGAGGATGAGCACGTCGCCGTGGCTGGCGACTTCTGGGACCGCGCGAAGGGCGGCAATCCCACTACCGATGATGAGAAAGTCCGAGCGAAGCTCCAAGCCGCTCCTGTTGCTGCTATCCTACCATCCCAAAAGACGATGCGTTCCAAACCGCCGCAGACTGACGCCGTACTCATCTCGGTGCGCACATCGACGGGAAGCTACACGATCGAGATTGCTGCCGGTTCGTCCGCTCGCCTCCGCGCCATCCTGGATGCGGCGCACGTTCCGTCCCGGCGATTCATCGTCTCGAGCCAGACCGTGTGGCGCTTTCACGGCGACGAGCTGCGGCGCGTCGCCGACGAAGAACCCATCCTTCTGCCCGATGGCGAGCGCTACAAGCAGCTGGCCACGGTCGGCCGAATCTACGATTCACTCATCCGCGCAGGTGCCGATCGATCGAGTGCCATCGTCGCCATCGGCGGCGGCGTTACCGGCGATATCGCCGGCTTTGCCGCCGCGACGTACTTGCGCGGCATCCCCGTGGTCCAGGTGCCGACCACCTTGCTCGCACAGGTCGACAGCGCCGTCGGCGGGAAGGTGGGTGTCAACCACCCCATGGGCAAGAATCTAATCGGGGCGTTTCACCCGCCAGCGACGGTCGTCGTCGATCCTGCGCTGCTGTCGACGCTGCCGCGGCGAGAGTTTCGGGCCGGACTCTACGAAGTCGTGAAGTACGGGGTGATTGCGAGCCGCGAGCTGTTCGATCGAACCGCCGCTGACTTGACCGCGCTCTTCGCGCGAGAAGCTGCTGCGCTCTTGCCGGTCGTGTCCGAATCATGCCGCATCAAGGCGACGATCGTCGAACAGGACGAACGGGAATCCGGAATCAGGCGTCACTTGAACTTCGGCCACACCGCCGGACACGCGCTCGAGGCGATCACGAAGTACCGCCGGTTCCTCCATGGCGAGGCAGTGGCGTATGGAATGCTCGCTGCGGCGGAGCTCGCCGCTGCGCGCGGCGCGCTGCCAACCACCGATCGCGAGGCCCTATCCGCGCAGATCATGCAAATGGGCCCGCTTCCTCCGATCAACGATCTCTCCGCCGCCGACATCATCGAGGCCACGCGGCGCGACAAGAAGGTCATCGACGGGCGGCTTCATTTTGTTCTGCCGACGAAGATTGGTGCCGCGACCACCGTCACCGACGTGTCCACGCAGGAACTGACCCGCGCACTCCTGGCGATAGGTTTGAAAGCCTGATCGACGCGACTCGGGCTGGACGCTGTTCACTGGAGGCTATTCGATCGAATGTTCTTTTAATTTGGCGAGCAGGTTCTTGTAACTGATCTGAAGCAGCTCAGCGGCGCGGCCCCTGTTGCCTTCGGCCTCGCGCATCACCTCGCGAATCTTCAATCGCTCTACCTCGGCAATGGCCCGCTTCGTGACGTCAGCGAGCGTGCCGGTCAGGTCGACTTGCGACCAGGGATTCGGCGGCTCCTCGGCCGGCGACGCGCTGACGAATGAGAGGTTGAGGTGCCGCGGCAGGATTGAATCACCGTCGGCCAGGATCACTGCCCGCTCGATGCAGTTCTGCAGCTCGCGAACATTCCCGGGCCAGCGGTACGCCTGAAGCGCCTCGACCGCCGCCGGAGACAGCCCCAGCGATTTCTTCTTGAGCTCGCGACAGAAGCGATCCACGAAGTAGCGTGCGAGAAGCGGGATGTCGTTGCCTCGATCGCGCAACGGAGGAACAGTGATCGGAAAAACCGAAAGGCGGAAGAAGAGATCTTCGCGGAACTTCCGGGCGGCAACGGCGGCACGGAGCCCACGGTTGGTCGCGGCGACGAGGCGAACGTCGACCGTTACCAGCGCGGTCCCGCCGACCCGCTCGAACCGTCGCTCTTCGAGCGCACGCAGGATCTTGGCCTGCAGCGCCAGCGGCAGATCGCCGATTTCATCGAGAAACAGGGTTCCACGGTGCGCCATCTCGAACTTGCCGGGCTTCCGTGACACGGCGCCGGTAAACGCGCCTTTTTCATGGCCAAACAGTTCCGTCTCGAGAAGCGTTTCCGGAATGGCCGCGCAGTTGATCGCGACAAACGGCGCGTCGGTTCGCGGGCTGAGTGCGTGAAGCGACCGCGCGAACAGTTCCTTGCCTGTCCCGCTTTCTCCTTCAATCAGAACCGTGGTGTCGGTCGATGCCGCGCGCTGGAGCGCGGCGAACACCTTCCGTAAAGACGGATCGTCCCCGACCAGCTGCGGCGCGCCACGACGAACCGCCAGCTCCTCCTTCATCAGGAGGTTTTCGGTCACGAGGCGCCGCTGCTCGAGCGCACGGGTCACCAGCAGCAACAGATGATCGGGATCGACCGGCTTGGCAAGGAAATCGAGCGCGCCTTCTTTCATCGCCGTCACCGCATCCTCGATGCTGCCGTAGGCAGTCATGACGATCACGGGCACGTCGGGGTCGATCTCCTTCGATGCGCGAAGCACGCCGAAGCCATCGCCCTCCGGCAGACGCAGATCGGAAAGGACGAGCGCCGGCTGCGACTGCTGGAGCGTCTTCACCGCTTCCGGCTGGTCGCGCGCTTCGATGACCGCATGCCCCTGACGCTCGAGGGCGTGCCGGAGCATGGTGCGAAGGGAATCTTTGTCTTCGACGATGAGAATCTGGGCGGGAGCGGGCACGCGCGCTTCAGTCTACATCAATTCGAGCGGCTCGACCGCCGCTGATCGCCAACGGAGTTCCTGCTCCCTCCCCCTACTCTGTTCGCTCTTCACAGATCGTTACCGCACCTCCTGCCACGCGATGAGTCGGACATCGCTTCGCATGACGCCAGGCAGCCCCGCGGCCATCGCGTCCTCGCGCTGAATCGTCGCCTCGATCGCTCGATGGCCGCCGCGAATGCCGAATGCCTCGGCGTGCACCATCACCACGTCGTTCGTGTCGGTCGCGGGATCGCCGTCGAGATCGTCTGGATCGTCGGCCACCCAGACGATCACATAAGGCGAACCATTTGCGATGTCGGCGGTGATCCGATTCATCGAGGCGTGGGCGAAGAGGCGCCACGCGGGAAGGTCGGGCGTATTCGGATAGCGTGCGTTGCTCTCGGTCTGGCGTCTGGCCGTCAGCTGCGCGAAGTCGAGATTCGCACCGTCAGGTGCACGGGCGAAAGACGAACCGTCGTTGACGTCGGCCGAACCGGAGACGCTCGCCGGCGCGGGAATCGTCCGCCAGCTTGCGAGGCCGCGAAGCTCGCCGACAATGCGTTCGATCCCGGCATCCGCGGCGTACAGGGTCTGCTGAGACGCCTCATAGTTGGCCGCGGTGACGCTCTCGGTCGACACGGCGAGCGCCAGCGCGGCGCCGAGGGTCCCGAGCAACACCACAACCATCAGCGTCGCGATCAGCACGGTGCCGTGTTCCGAAGTGAAAACGCGTTCCAGAGGCTGCAAGAAATACCTCCTCACCTGAGCATATTCCGCGGCGTGATGTCCATCGTCGTCTCGAGATCCGGAACAGTCCTGGCGCTGCTGCGGGATATCCCCGATGTCGCAAACGCACCACCCCCGCCTCGGAACTCCGCTGACTCCGCCTCGACGCGGATCCTGACGGAAATGCGGCGGATGCGCAGGAGGTCGGCGTCGAACCGGTACGGGCTCTGGCCGCAGACTGGTCCGTCAGTCAGAAGCGCCGCCGTCAACACCTTGGGCGCGGTTCCTCCGAGATTGGCCAGGAGTGGAACCGGCGGGGAGCCGGCGTACGCACAACTGGAAGCGCCTGAAGCCGGTGGAGCGACTGCGTCAGGACGCGGGTCGGCAAAGTAGCTATACCGCAGATCGACGACGTGATCCACGAGCGGAACATCGGACCGGGCGCCATCGTAACGCATCAGCCGCTTTGCGGCTCTGTCGAGGTAGTACACGCGACGGACAACAGCGGCCACTCGTGCACGAGCGGAATAGCCTCGTGAAAGGGTGGCGCCCGGCATCAGCGTGCTCGCTGCGGCATCCACTGCTTGCACCGCGAACACTTCATAGGCGCCGCCGGCGCCGGACGGCTCATAGATCAGGGCGTCCATCCCTGGAGTGAAATCGCAAGCGGACGCGGATCGACAGCCGGCAACTGTGCCGTCAACCACAACAGGCGCTGACGCCGATGGCATGTCCGCCGCCAGCTGTGCCTGCGGACCATCATCTGGAACGTACATCACGCTGATCCGATCCGGCTGGAACGACAATTCCGGATCCGGCGCCGTACTGCCGGTGCGCGCAGGAAGCACGGGAGGAAGCGTGTTCGCGAGCGGGCCTCTGTCGACTCCCCTCGATGGCCCGGCCCCTGCGAGCACGATGTCGCGGCGCATCGATTCGAGAGCGACACGAAGCCGCTGCTGAACGTCGGCCGTCTCTGACTGCACCCCGGCTGACGTGTGAGCAGACACGGCAAATTGAAGGAGAACGCCCAGAAGGACGCATCCGATGGCGGTGGCGATCAAGAGTTCGATCAACCCATAGCCGGATGCGTTTGACGATGGCCGTCGCTGCACGCGCGAGATCATCGTCTGGCCTCAATCGTGATCAGGCGAGCCATATCGGACAAGACCGCGCTGTCTGACCCTCGCGTCCCCGCCACGACCTCGAACACCAGGATGTTGTCGGGATCACCAATCAGCGGCCGGACCGCCCAGCGCCGTACATAGACCGCCGCCGGCGGGGCGGACGGTCCGTGGCCGACCCAACGTCCATTCGCGTCGAGGTAATCCACGTACCCCACGATGTTGGACGTGAGCGTACCCGGCGGAGATACCAGCAGGCCCCGCCCATCATCCGTTGCCGGGTCATTGCTCAAGTCCGTGGTCACATCCGAGATGGACATGCTGATCGCCGGCCCGCTGGTCGTAACGTGAGACCACGTGAGCGATCGCAGCTGCTCCATCTTCTCCGCCGCCAGCATCGTCGCCAGCGTACGGACGCGCGATTGCCAAACCGCGCGCAACGCCATTGAGATGAGCACCGTCGATCCGGCGGCGACGGTTACGATCAGCGCGGAGGCGATCAAGACCTCCAGCAGCGCAAATCCGCCCGCGTTCGGTCGTGAACCAGAGGACATTAGGTTTCCCTGGCGCACGATCAGTGCAACGGACGGTCCAGTGGCGCGTCAGATGGATTGAGTGAAAACTGGCGTCAAACTGGAGTGATGTTCGAGGTGCTGCCGGAAGGGCGCAGAATTCGCGATCGCGAACGGGACGCGCTGTGTCAGAAACCGCGCGCAGCCGCCGTCATCAACGAAGCCAGCCAGGAGGAACGTTGGCGCGGCGTGCCTCTTCCTCGATGTCGGAGATGTCCTTCTTGGCTTGTTCGATTTCGCCGGTGACGCGCTGAAGCTCGGACAGCGCTTTCAGGCGGTTGTCGGCGAGTTTCGCGCGCTGGTAAGGATCGTCCCGGTTGACGACGTCGGTGGTCAGGCCGTTGATCTGGCTTTGGAGCGCGGCGGCAAACGCCTCCGAGCGACGCTGCGCCTCGCGTGCCTGAGTCATGCGGTTGCGCCACCAGGTTTCGTCTTTCTGATCCTCCGGCTTGGCTTCCGCGGGTTTACTCTCCGGCTGAACGACGGTCGTCGACGGCACGGTCGACGCGACCGCGGGCGGGCCCGCTTTCGGAAGATCCTTGTCCGAATAGACTTTGGTGGCGGTTCCTTTGAGCGCCTTCTTACGCTCCTGCTCCTTTTGAGCCAGCTCCGCCAGCGAGGGCGGCGTCTGCGCGAGCGCGACACCAGCTCGAAGACAGAACAGGACCCCAAGTCCGGTCACCACCACGCGCCTAGAAGTCTCGAGCCTCATAACTCCTCACGGTACATGGCACTTTCTGCGATTGGTGCCGGTCACGTGTCAGTGCAGCAAAGTCAAACCGCGCACCGTCTCGCGCAGACAATCAATCCGCTCAACGGCCGGCCTCGGTCGACGACGGGGAGACGGCAGAGGGCGCGCCTGTCAGTTCGGCGATCCGCGCACGTACCTTATCGGCGTCCGGTGCCTGCGGCGACAGACGCAGGTACTCTTGATACGCGGCCGCCGCTTCCACGGGTTTCTGCAGGCGCTCGTAACTGATCGCCAGCGCCCTCCGGAACGACGCGTCGTCTGGCTGAAGCACGATTGCTTTCTGATACTGATCGACGGCGGCGGCCTCATCGCCCTGCTTATGCAACGCGAGCGCCAGATTGAAGGTCGTGACGTAGTCGGTTGGGAAAAGCTCCTGCGCCTTCCGGTAGCCCTGAATCGATTCGTCCATGCGGCCGACCAGACCGAGCGCGCGCGCCAGGTTGAACTGATACTCCCAGCGATCCGGCGCGAGCGACACGGCGCGCGTCAGGTACGGAATCGCGTCGGCGGAACGATTCATCTTCACGAGGACCTGCCCGAGGTTGCTGAGCGAATCGCTGTCCTTCGGGTTGCGCTCGATAGCAGCCTGAAACTTGGTCAGCGACGTCGCGAGATCTCCGGCCTCATACGCAAGCGCGCCTTCGTCCGCGGCGTCTAGGAACGGGCGATCCCGTCCTACCTGTGGACCCGGCGCCGGTTGCTGCTTCGCGTCGGCACTTGCGTCATGCTGCCGGGACGGCACGGGAGCGGCGGCCCTCGCCGGTGACGCAACTGGCGCGGCGTCGCGGCGCAGCCACAAGCCGCCCAGGAGCAGGAGGAACGAACCCACCAGCACGCCGGTGATCTTGAGCAGTCTTTGGCTGTCGGCAGCCTGGCGCCCAGGATCCGGCGCGGCAATGAACGCACGGCAACGCGGACACCGGTCACGCCCCGAACGGAGTTTTGTGCCGCACTTCTCGCAGATGATTGCGGTAGACATCAGCGGATTTCCCGCCACGACAAGATGCGAACGCCGACCTGTCCGATACCGTTATTGAAGTCTTCGGGATCGCCGAAGGCCTCGACCCGCGCGCCGTTGGCGCCGCTCGTCGCCGTATACAAATGCTGATCGACGATGAATGGAGCGGTCGCGCGACCGGCCATGGTTTTCGCAATCGGGCTTTCGTTGTTCTGAAGCTTCCCGTCGTTGTTCGTGTCGTATGCCGCGCCGCCCGCGTACGTCAACGCGTACAGGTTTGAACTGAAGTCCGCGCACGGGGTCGATGCCGTCTCGCTTGTCGTTGTGTAGAACACGATGTCGCCGGCAACCGACGGCGACGTCGATGGCCGCTCGCCTGTCGCCAGACCACCCGAATTCGTGACCTTCGTCAGATCGATTGCAAACTTCGTCGTCGCCCCGGCGGCCGGAGTGTTGTCCTTCAGTGCGTACAACTTGAAGGTATCGACGCCTCCGGGAGCGGTGACCGGCAAGAGGTCGCTGCCGGTCGCAAAGAACATGTAGACGTCGACCGTGCCCACAAAGAGAAGAGCCGACGATGCGAAAATTGGCTGACCGGTATCGACCATCAGGTTGGCCGTGATGGTGCCGGCAGGGTTGAAGCTAAACCTCCAGTACCTTCCATCGATGTCGCCGAGGTAAGCCTTCGACACGGCGATCGATCCGCTTTCGCCGGCGGCCGTCGGGTCGGCTTGCAGGGCATTCTTCCGCCCGTTCGCCGCCAAGTCACCAATCATCACGCAACCAGCGCCCGACCCGAAGCCGCTCGCGATCGACGTGCACGTCGTGCCGGAACTGTTTCCAAGCGGCAACCCGGTATTCGCATCGAGGAGGTACATTGCGTTGCCGGCCTTCGGCGCCGAGGCGCCGCGATTGGGAATCGAGGCTTCGATGTCAGGGAAATAACCGGAACCCAACACGACCGCGGTGACGGACCGGTCGGCGGTCAATGGACCAATCGCCGGATCCGACCAGGTAAACCCGACGGTCTTCTCGACAAGCGTCGCCGACGATTTCAGATCGCCGTAGATCCGCTGCTTTCCTCCAGCCGTGCCATCAAACACGGTGAACGTCGCCGCGTAGGTGGGATCGAAGCTGCTGTAGTTTGGAAATGCCCATTTGAAGACGATCGACTCGTTCGGTGTGTCGAACAAGCTCAACATCGAGTTGACCGCCGAGAGACCGTCCTGCTCCGGATCCAGTCCCATCCCTGCCTCGCTGACGTCGAACGTCTGGTAGAACGTGCCACCGGGGCCCTCACCGATGAGGAGCAGGCTCCGCCACACGCCACCGAGCTTGACTTCGGCGAGCTTCGGCGAGCTGTCGACGAAGTAGTCGAACAGATCGACTCCCTGCCCGTCGCGGAACGTCTTGAGCTTCGGCAGGAGGTTGTAGGGGATGAACGCCCACACCTCGTATCCGGTCCGCGCGTCGATTGCGTGGATCATGCCGTCGTTGGCGCCGACGAAGATCAAGGCCCGCCGATCCTTGTGTATTCCGGCGAATGACGTCGGCGCGTCGGCTCGCCCGTAGTCGTCGTCCGGCGGAGGATCCAGAGAAGGAACGTCCATCACCGCCGGCGTTGACCCGATAATCGCCCCGATGCCCTGCGCGCGAATCGCCGTAATCAGCGCCGCGGTCGTCGCATTCGTCCCCATGTGGGGCGACAGGACGGCGGCGTTCGCCGTCGTGAACGCGACCATGGAGCCTCCGCCGCTGCCGTCGGGAATGTACGTATAGATGTTGCGCGTGTTCGGATCCAGCGGGGTCCTGGCCTTGCCGGCCATCGATGGGCGACCGTCCAGATCTGGCCACAGGCGGGTGCCATCATTCACGAATTTCCACCCGGTCGGCTTCGTCGAATCCACGACCGGCTTGTAGGTACGGAAGGCACGCAGGAAACCGTCGAAGCCGGGCAGCGCGAACCCAGCGGTGAGCATGAAATTGCTGCGCTGTTGAAGATCCTGACCGCCCGGATTGGCGGTGATGTCGGTATTCGGCAGCGTGTTGCCGTTGGCGTCGCGCGCGCCCTTCAGATTTACGGTGCCGACGATCGGGCTGACGGGCGAGAACTCGCTCGTCGCGCTGGTATCGAAGTCTGCCGCTCGCGCAAACGCCTGCTGGACCGCCCGGTCGACCGCAGCTGTCACCTCGAACGCGGTTGACGCACTGAAGTAGAAGCCACCGCTGTTGGTCGCGATCGCTTGCAGCGATGGGACGTCGGCCGCGTTTGGCTTGACGGCAACCACGGCGATTGGCACGCGCTTGGTCACGCCGCTCGCGGTGACGGACAAAAATGAAGACGCCGTCGTCGCGGCGTTGTGCGAGCCGTTGTAGGTCGCATCGCCGCTGTCCCTGCCGCCGGTGATCAGCACCACGATCGTATTGCGGCAAGTCCGGTTGGCCGCCGAGTCGGCCGTCATTGCCGCCACGGCAGCGGCACGTGCATCCGTCAACGCGTAGTCGATCGGCCGATCGACGACGCCCACACTGGGCATGCTCGCGGGGATCAGGGCCAGCGGATCGTTCGGGCCGCGCGCGAGCAGCGTGGTGATGTTGTTTGCTGTGTTCGCCGCTGGCGTCACCACGACGGTTCCAGCAGGCGCGCCACCGAGCGAATAGTTCGGCACAGCCACCGATGGCGCGTAGAGTCCGTAACTACCGAACGCAAGCGTATTACAGGGATTGGAATCCTTGTACAGGGTCTGGCTCAGATCGGCGACCTGGACAGGCTTGTCGCAGTTAAAGGGAGACCGCCACTGCGGCACGTTCTGGCGGAGTTTGAGCAGGCCCCAGCGCGTGGTCGTCGCGTTCTCAGCGACCGCCGCAGAGAGTCCCTGCTTCGCGATGTTGTAGCGGGTCGGATTCAGGAACAGCAGATCGGCCGGCGCATTCGACGTCAGAGCATTCGCCGGATCCCAGACCGCCCCGGTTGTCGCGATCGTGTCCGCGGTGTACTTGCCGGGCGCGGCTGCAGACTGCAGGTTGCGATAGACCCTGCGGTAGGTTTTCGCCGCGCCAATACCCGAGAATGCCGGCATCACGGCGGGATCATCCGACACCACGTAGAAGTTCGGATCGTACCAGTTGCCGTTGCCGTCCTCGAGCATCCTCATCGACGTGTCGAAGACGACGATGACGGTTGGCGGCACGCGCTTGATGAACAGCAGCGGATCGAGCTGCGCGAACGCCGTCGTCGACCACCAGAACGTCACGAGGACGGCGAGCAGCGCGGTCGCTCCCGTGCGGCGGCGCAGCAGTCCGAATGAACGCCGGCGAACCGAGCTTGAGGCCCGCCGCCGGCGAGGTTTTATGCAAGTCAGTTCAGTCATCACTGCACGACCAGGTTGCCAGTCGAATTGTTCATTCGCATATTGGTGAGCGACTTGCCGGGGGTCTGCACGGCCGCCTTCCGCGCGCGCTGGTTCAACTCTTCCTGACCGCGCTGCGCGATCTGGCCACGCTCGATTTCGATGTTCGACGTCCGGGCGACAGTCACTTCGACGACCTTGCGGGTACCCGACGGCCCAATCGCTTCGGCGTGCAGCGTCAGCGTGCCGTTCATGTCGACGAGCGGGTTGCCGTCCTGGGTGCCGTCGCCTGGTCCATCTGCGGGATCGTCGGCAACCCAGATCGCCACGTACATCGGACTGTCGATCACACTGTTCGGGAGGATGTCAGTCAGCGGTCCCCACGCGAACAGCTTCCACTGTGGATTGTTCGGGCCCCACAAGTTCTGTGCGTCCGTCTCTGCCTGGAGTGCGGCCGTCGCGGCGTCGAGGTTCACGTGGCCGCCTCCGGGGAGCGCCTTCGACGAACTCGACGTGCCGTCGACGAATCCGGACTTCGCGGTGCCCGCGAGGATGTCGTTCCACCTCGGAATCAACAGAAGGTCTTCGACGACGCGCTCGACCGCCGCGTCAGCCGCATAGAGCGCTTCGGTGCTGTTGCGATAGTTCATCGCAATATGGGTTTCGGTGTTGCCGACCATCACGACGGCCGCACCCAGAGCGGTCAGCAGCATCATCGCCATGAGGGCGATGATGAGCGCCGTTCCCTGTTCGTCCGCGAGCCGTGCGTGAAAGCGATTCATGGTCGTCATTACCGTGCCAGGTTGAGGTTGCGTGGGGTGATGTCAAACGTCAGCCGATAGTCCGGCACGTAACGGTCGCCCCCACGTGCAAAGCCCGGTTTCATGAAGAGCGCCGTGTTGCTTCCACGAAAGGCGGGATTGGCGGCTTGAACACGCACCGTGACCCTGACCTTGCGGATCCGCAGAAGGTCGACGTCGAACGTGTTGTCACCACCGCCGCAATAAGGGCCATCAGTCAGGATCTCGGGCTTCAGCTCGGCGAGTGATCCTTCGGTCGCGTCGAGCACCGGAAGACCGATATAGTTGCCCATCGCGTCGTAGAGACAGTTCGCGTTTCCCTTCAGGGGTTTGGGCTGCATTGGTGGATTTGGATCGCCAAAGTAGTCGAATCGCAAATCGACGACGTTATCCACCAGCGGCTCGTCGAGGCCATAGCCGTCGTACCGCCTCAGTTGGTTGTTCTGCCGATCCAGGTAGTAGGTGTAATCGGTGATCTCCGTTATTGACGAGCCCGCGTCGTACTTGTAGTTGAGATCGTCGCCACGGTGCTGGAGGTGGGCCGCCGCATTCTGAACCTGCGTGATCAGGAACATGTCCCAGTTCCCGAAGGTGTCGAAGATGATGACGTGTTTGCCCTCACTGAAACCACACAGAGGGTCTTTCGCTTGGTCAGGACAGTTTGCCTGACCATTGGTCTTGACTTCTGCCGATTTCGGCGGCATCGCCTGACTGATGGTCGTCTGCGAATAGGAGTTCGGAATGTAGGCCAGCGTGACCACGTCGCTCTTGAAGCTTCCAGGCCCGGTCGTCGGATCGGGGCTCATGCTTCCAACGCGGCGCGGAAGGATCGGTGCAAAGTAGTTCACAAGGGATCCGGTGATCGGCCCCTGGTAGGGACCCGCACCGGCCATCATCAATTCCTTGGAGAGCGTATCGCTGGTCACGCGCATGCGCTGCTGCATGTCGGCCACTTCGGGCTGCGCCTGGGCGTTGCCCTCGGCCGGGTTCATCAGGCTGAAAATCGCCCCCGTGACCGTCACCATGATGGCGGTCGATATGAGTAGCTCGAGGATGGTGTAGCCCGCCTCGCTCGATCGTGCACGGCGTCTCTGACGGTTCATGACGCCTTCCTCGTTCTGACGGTCACAAGCAGCGAGTCACCCGCCATCCGCGTCCGCGTGTACTGGGACTGCACGCGGGCCATCTCACTGACCACGGGCGTCACCAGGACCTGAATCACGAGCGTGTTATTCGGATTGGTGGGCAGCGGCGTGATCGACCACCGGCGGATGTATACCGCTGACGCCGGCGGCTGATTGCCCGTGCCAACCCACTGCCCGCCACCGTCGAGAAAGTCCACGAAACCAGGCGTGTTCTGTTCGAGCGAGTCCGACGGCGAAGGGTTCAGACCCGACCCGTCATGCGTTGGCGGCGTGGCGGTCAGATTGGTCGACGTATCGCTCACCGGCAGGCCTTGTCCCGCCAGGTCAAAGCCCCATGTCAGGCTGCGAAGCTGCTCCAGCTTTTGCTCGGCCATCGACGTAGTCGACGTGGCTCCCTTCGCCGTGACGTTCGCCCGCGTCGTCAGCGCGAAGAGCTGCGCCACGCCCATCGAGACCACCGTCAGGAGTCCCATGGCGACGAGCACCTCGACGAGGCTGAAGCCCCGGCTATTGGAGTTGAACCTTGCCCGCATTGTTCACCGTCACAGTCTTCGATTTGCTCTGTCGTGAGATCGTGATCGTCAGTGGCTGCGTCAACGTCGTAGGTACGCCATTGATGACGCTGACAGCGGTGCCGTCCGGACTGAACTGGACGACGTCGCTCGTGACCGTCGCGGAGTTCGGCAACGGCCGAACCGGTCCGTCGAAATTCGGCCGCGTCATGATGTCGTCGTCCGGCGGCGGAAACGGATAGCTTGCCGTCACGCAGCGATTGGTCGCGTTGTCGGCCGCGCTGCCGAGCACTTCGACGGACCGGATGAAGCCAGTGCCGGGACAATTCATACGGACCCGAATCAAGCGATTGGACGAGACCGCTTTCAGCCGGGCGTCCTGCAGTTCGCGCTCAACCATCCTGGCCGCCTCATTCAACTTGATGCTCGCGGTCATGTCCTTCATGACTGGAAGGGCCACGACGGCCAACACCGAGATGATCGAGACCACCATCATCAGTTCGAGAACCGAGAAACCGCGGTCATGGCGGAACGTGAAAAACATCTGTCCCCCTACTTCAGCAATAGGGTTGCCACGGTGGGTTATGTCGTTGAACGACTTGAGGTAAGTGGGTATTACTGCTGTATTTATTCGGCTCGACCGGGTCAGGTGTGAGATCGGGCAGCAAGAATGGTGTTCAGTTCTGGCACGGCCCTAACATTTCTGACGAGACCGTCGAAATCAGGCCGATCGGAGCGGCAAAACGACGGTCAGACAGGCGCCGCCGCCTTCGGCGTTGGCGGCGCTCACCCGCCCGTTGTGGGTCACGATGATTTTCTGGACCAGGGCGAGACCCAGCCCGGTGCCGCGTGCCTTGGTGGTGAAGAATGGGCGGAAAATGCGGTCCCCGACGGCGGGGTCGACGCCGGAGCCATTGTCGGTCACACTCACCCGGAGCATGCCCGCGCCGTCGGTTGCCCCCTCGACCGTAATCCGCGGCGCAGCCGCGCACGCCTCGAGCGCGTTCCGACAGAGGTTGCTGAACGCCTGGCGCAGCAGCACCTCGTCCCCCTCGACGACGCCGAACTGACCGCTGACCGTAACGTCGCCTCCCCGGCCTCTGGCCTCGCTACGAATCTCCTCGGCGGCCTTCTCGGCGAGCGTCCCAACGTCCACAGGTACCAGGAGCAACTCGGCGGGCTTGGCGAAGTTCAGGAAATTGGTCACGACCTGGCCGAGTTCCTCGGTCTCTTGTCGGATTCCCTGGACGTAGGGTCTGAAATCCGTGGGAAGACGTTCCAGGTCCAGCAGCCGGCTGTACCCATGAATGGTGGCCAGCCCGTTGCGGAACTCGTGGGCGATGCCGGCGGTCAGTTCCCCCAGCCTGGCGAGACTGTCCTTCAGCCGCAATTGATCTTCGAGGTCCGCTACCTCGCTCAGGTCACTGAACAGGCAAATGGCACCGTGCTCGTGCCCTTCGACGTCCCTGATCGGGGAGACGGTTATGCCGAGATGTGATGCGCCGACGCCACGATCCATTTTCACGGTGCGGCGGACGATAGGGCGCCGGCCGATCAGGCACTCGTTGATGACGTCGGCAAGCGGCGCCGCGTCCTTCAGGACCTCGCGGTAATTGCGCATCCAATCAGAATCGGGAAGACCGAGAAGTTGCTGTCCCGCCGGGTTCAGCGTACGAACCATTCCCTCCTGACTGACGACGAGAAGCCCGGAGGTCATGCTGGCGATGATTTCACCGCTCAGCCGCTCGGACGCCTCCGCACGCGCCTGCATCGCACGCTCCTGCGTGCGCATCTTCTGCAGCGCTTCTTCCATGGCGGCGGCCATGAACGCGGTCTCGGTCCCGCCTTCGCGTCCCGCTTTCGTTGCCTCGCGCGCCGCGGCGAAGAACTTGCTGACCGCGAAGGCAAGGATCCCCGCCAGCGCCGCGACGATAGCGGTGAGGAGAAGGAGAAGAGTTCCTGCTTTAGTCATTCAGGGCTCAAGGCTTAAGCTTAGGGCTGATGTAAACACGCCAGCGGATCCCGGATCCCGCACAACGGATCCCGGCAAGCGTCAGTACATGCCCACATACCAATTCACGATGGCATCGCCCGCGAGCGATGCCACCAGCGCGCCGAGCGCGAGAAACGTCCCATACGGCAGGGCGTATTTCATGCCGCCCTTGCGCAGCACGATCACCGACAGCCCGATGAGCGATCCGGCAACCGAGGAGAGGACGAGCGTCACGAGCACGAGCTTCCAACCGAGAAACGCGCCAATCATTGCGAGCATCTTGACGTCTCCCCCGCCCATCCCTTCCTGGCCCGAATAGCGGAAGTAGGCTTCGCCGATCAGCCAGAGCACGCCGCCGCCGATGGCGGCTCCAATGAGCGCGTCGACGATCCCCGGCGGCAACACCGCGCTCGCGATCAGTCCGACGACGATGCCCGGGAGGGTGATGGCGTTGGGCAGCAGCTGGTGTTCCAGATCAATGGCAAAAAGTACGACCATCGCGCAGGCGAACGCCAGGCGCGGGACGAGGAGCGCGCTCCAGCCGAAGACGACACCGTGGATGACGAAGAGCGCCATCGTGATCAATTCGACGATCGGGTAACGAATGGATATTCGGGCGCGGCATTTCCGGCAGCGGCCGCCGAGCAGCAGGTAGCTGAGCACGGGGATGTTGTCGATCCATCGCAAGCGGTACTCGCAGAAGGGACAGCGCGACGGCGGAGAGTTCAGCGACTGGCCGCGCGGAATCCTGTGGATGCAGACGTTGAGAAAGCTTCCGACCGCCAGCCCGAGCACGGCGAGGATCGCGATCTGATATGCGTCGACGTTCACTTCTGCGGACGCCGGGGTTCCTCCGGCATCGGGAAAAGCGGCGACTGTTGCGACACGCTGACGTGACCGGTCGCTGGATCGATCACGTACGGGGCACCAAGCGGATCGACCGGCTGGCGAATGAGGACGCGACGGCGCAACAAGTCGTCCCAGGAGTACTGCTGGCCGGGAGGCGCTGGAAACCGCTGGATCACGGCCTGCAGCTTGTCGATGTCATCCATCGCCTGAAGCTGGAGAAGGGCGCGCTCGGCATTGCGCCGCAGCCAGGGTTCCTCCGACTTCGCGATCTGCAGCCACAGGAAACGCGCCGCGGTGCGATCGTTGCCGTGCACGAGCATCGACGCGGCGAGCGGCTGCAGCCAGGTCGGAGCGTTGGGCTGCGCGGCCGCCTGCTGAAACCACTTCGCGGCGGTCTGATAGTCGCGCATCCGCCAGTAATAAATGAAGCCGATGTCGTGGTAGTACTGCCATTTCTGCGGCATGACGGCGATCGCCTTGCGCAGCAACGCCTCCGATTGATCCGGCCGGCCGAGGCCATCGGGATATGCCTCGCTCAGAAAGATTGCGCCGAACCGATACGCGATGTTGAAGTACGGATCGAGCGTGGTCGTGAGGTCCAGCAGAGGATAAAGAACTTGGTACTTCGTCCGCGCTTTCGGACCGGAGAGACGATCGCCGCCGTAGCTCTGAATGGCGCGGATCCAGTAGACGTCGGCCGCCAGGGCATCGAAGGACAGCGTGAGGCGCTTCAGCGCCTCGCCCGATCGGATGTAGAGAATCTGTGCGCGGTCCGACTCTTCTCGCGGGTACCGGCGATCGCGGACGATCTGCAGCGACACCGCGACGGCAAAGGCCAGGACGGCCAGGACGATGACCGCGAAGTCGCGGCGTGGTCTCACTTGAAATCCCGCCTCGCGAAGATGAACGTGGACACGAGGACGAGCGCCGCCACATAGGCGAGACCGTAGGCCGCGGTACTTCCGAGATACCCGAGCGTGACGGGGAGCCCGTGGACGACCTGCGTCTTCACGTCAAACGCCGACAGGTCGGGCAGCACGTGATACGCGCCGCGGGCCAGTCGCGCCGCGGCCTGCGAGCTGACGACCTTCTCGAAATTCTTCAGATCGGCGTTGAAGTGTCCGGCAACGTAGAGGCCGAAGGTCATCACCGCCGCGACGATGGGCGTCGAGAAGGTCGAGAAGAACAGCGCAATCGCCGTCACCAGCATCAGCTCGACGAAGATCAGGAAGACCGCTTTGAGCAGCGCCGGATCCAGCCCCGGGGCGTCCCAGCCGGCGCGAATGGTCGGCGGCTCGGTCCAGACCATGTACGCCAGGATGACGTAGAGGGCAATCGCCATGACGCTGACGTTGACGGCGAGCGTCAGCACCAACCCTGCGTACTTTCCGGCGATGAACTGCGAGCGGCTCACCGGCTTCGACAGCAGCGCGTAGATGCTGCGACGCTCGACCTCCTTGGAGACCAGTCCGATGCCGATGAAGATCGAAATGAAGAGACCAAAGATGGACGTCGCGGCCAGCCCGAGGTCCTTGATGATCTTCACGTCCTGACCCGCGGTCAGCTGGCCGATCAAATACGACGAAGCGATCAGCAGAACGGCAAACACCACCAGGTTGTAGGGCACGCGATCGCGCACGGATTCGCGAAACACGTTGACCGCAACCACTCTAATGGCCCGCACGTGACTGCTCCGCGATCGGGGCGCGCGCGCCCGGTCCCATTTCGGCGACGTGCTTCATGAAGAAGTCTTCAAGCGTGTCGCGTATCGGATTCAGCGACACGAGCGTCGCACCGACCGCGGTCAGCTCCGCGAGCATCCGATCGGGCGACTGGTCGAGCGGCAACTCCAGCGAGTACCGGCCCACTGAAATCTCCGTCGCGCGGCGGACCCGTGGCTGCACCCTCGCCAGTACTTCGGGCGACAGGCCCGAGACCACCAGCTCCCAGCCGTGAACCTGAAACGCGAGGATATCGGACAGCGCCCCCGCCGCCGCCAGCCGGCCTCCGGCAACCACCGCGACGCGGCGGCACAACGCTTCGGCGTCGGCCAGGATGTGCGAGCTGAAGAAGACGGTCCGTCCCTGATCCCGCAGCTCGAGGATCAGCGCACGCACGTCGCGGCGTCCGAGCGGGTCGAGCCCCGACATCGGTTCATCGAGGAAAATCACTTCCGGATCGTTCAGGAGCGCCTGCGCGATACCCACGCGCTGAATCATGCCCTTCGAGAACTTGCGGAGCTGAAGACGCCGTTCGCCGCCAATCCCGACGCGATCGAGCAGGTTCGACACGCGCTTGCGACGGTCGGCTCCGGCGTAGCCGAATAGATCGCCGAAATAACCCAGCAGTTCTTCAGCCGTCAGGTAGTCGTAGAACGACGGGTTTTCCGGCAGGTAGCCGATGCGGCGCCGAACCTCCAGGTCGCCCACCGGCCGCCCGAGAATCTCAGCACGGCCCGACGTCGGGAAGATCAGCTGCATCAGCAGCTTCAATGTGGTGGTTTTGCCGGCGCCATTCGGCCCGAGAAAGCCGAAGATTTCGCCTCGCTCGATCTCGAGCGTCAGTCGATCCAGCGCGCGGTAGGGGCGCTGCCGCCAGAATCCAACCGCATAGTCCTTGGTGAGTTCTTCTATGTGAATCGCTGAAGGCATGGCCCCCGAACGGTCAGGCTACTTCGATCGTTTCAGCTCCAGATCGATGAGGGCATCGAGAGCCGCCGGATCCACGACGCCCGCCGGAAGTTTTCGATTGTTGAGCACGATGGTTGGCGTCGAGGTGACACCAACCCGACCACCAAGGTTCGCGTCGGCCGTCACGTCCTTCAGAGCCTCGGCGTACCCCCCATTGAAATCCGCCACGCCGCCAATGTCGTGCGCCGCGACCCTGACGCCCGACGGCGTCAGGCTGTCCTGGTTGTCGAACAACCAGTCGGTCATCTTCTCGGCCTTGCCGGTCTGACGAGCCTGTACGACGGCCGCAGCCGCCTCGCACGAAGAGCTATGTCCACCTTGGGGGGCGAACGGGTTGCACTCGCCTTCGAGCGGGAAATGCTTCAGCACGAACCGCACCTGCGGATTCGACGCATACTTCGCGATCAGGCTCCGATATTCTTCGTGCGCCTTGCGGCAATGTGGGCACTGAAAATCGCTGAAGATCAGCACGGCGACCTTCGCCCCATCCATAGGTATCGGCGGATCGACTTTCGGCTGTAGGTCCCACCACTTGGCAATCTCGGCGCGCTGTTGCTCATTCAGCGGGACGAGCGGCGCCGGCGACTGACGCGATGGCTCTCCAGGAAACGACGCGATGGCAGTTCCCGCCCCGCCGACAAACAAGAGTGCAAGGACCAGCGCGATCGGACTGGAAACAAGCGCGCGGAGATCGCGCGGCACACGGCGTGGCAGCGTAGTCATGGGAAAAGTCGTGGCTCCACCGGAAACAATGAAGATGCCGATGACCGAGACGTAGGTCACCGCGCACAGCATGCAGAAGGTCTTCAGCTGCACGTAGGACGCCCATCCCAGGTAGAGAATGAACGCCAGGCCGACTGTGGATATCGCGAAGATGTAGGCCGGTACGGCGTCGCGCGCCGGCGAACTCGTGCGGCCGGCCACACCCGCCAGCAACAGGACGAGCGTGAAAAAGAACACGCCGAACAGCGCCACCGGGATACCCCACAGGCTGCCGTACGAGCTCAGATAGGCCTGGGTGCAATTGACCGTCGCGTTGATGTCGCAGAAGCTCGAATAACTCGGATCGGTCAGCAGGTGATAGTGAACGTAGCTCGACGTTGAAGCCGCACCAAGCCCAAGCGCAGCAAAAACCATCAGCAGCGTGCGACTCAATTTGGTCATGTCAAAAAGGCCAGTGTACTTCATTTCCGCCCTCATTTTGGGAGGGTCAAGACCTCCACGCCATGAGAAGGCGCGCCTCGCTCGGGCATATCGGGAGCAAACGTTTTGGTGGGGTCCTCGTACAGGATGCGGTCAGTGTTGGTCGCAAAGAATCGGCTGCCAGACGTCCCCGGCCTCAGCGGGTCGGCCGTGACTTGATAGGACTCGAGGGGAGTCGCGCCAGTACACGTCAGGCCGGCGTCGGTCACCGCCGTTCCGGTCATCGTGATCTGATAGCCGCTCTTGGCGAGCGGATCCGACGCGAGGTCGGAGCTGAGAAATGCGTGACCGGTCGTCGGCATCGGCGTCCCGAGGCTCGCAAGTGTGGGTGCGTACCTCTGATTGCCACAGAGCTGTGCGAACGCGAACTGCGCCTGGTTGATTGCGGTCAGCGTCACGATCGCGGTCGCTTCGTGAGCGCGCACGACCGAATGACGGTAGATCGCCATGCTCGTCGCAGCCAGCACGCCGATGATCGAGATGACGATGAGCAGCTCGATGAGCGTGAATCCGGATTGTCGGGTGTGCATGACCGAAATAGCCCGAATCGCTTTCACGCAGGGATCGGGCAGTGCCCGTGATTATGGCAACTCCTGGAGCAAACGAGAAAGGGATGCCGGCGTGAACCGGCATCCCTTTTTTGTTTCCGCGCGTCAGTGCGCTTACTGAATGGTCGTGATCGTGCCGCCCGGGGTCAGAGGCTGGGGCGGAGGCGTATTCGCCGCGGTCTCCTGGAAGATTGCGCCGCCGGCGTCCGTCGCGAACGCGCGGTTGCCCGTCGAGCCCCACGACAGCGCCGCGGCTGTCGAATAGTAGTTGGTTTCGGTGGCGGTGCCGTTGCAGTCGTTCGGGCCGGCAGCCGCACCGGCCGTGGCCAGCAGAACGTTGTAGCCGCTCTTGATGACCGGGCTCGGAAGCGCCGGGTCGCCGAGGTCAGGCGAAATGAAACCCTGGTTGCTGCCCGGGCAGGCCTTGCCAAGCACCTTCAGGTCGATGGCGTAGCCGCCCTGACCCGCTGCGGACGAATAGCTCGCTTCCGCCGTATTGATGGCGCGCATCGAACCGATCGCCGCCGCCTCGTTACCCGACATGCGGGCGCGCAGAAGCCCGGGAACCGCAATCGCCGCGATGATGCCGATGATCGCGACAACGATCAGCAGCTCGATGAGGGTGAAACCCTTCTGGTTACGAACTTTCATGACTCTTCTCTCCTCAAAAAATCGATGGCCGCGTGGACTGTTAAGTGGTCGGCCCAGAGCAGCCCAGCGGCCGACGCGGCGGTTTGAGCAACGGCGGTGCCAGCCCGGCAGAGCTCTCCCTGGCCAGACCATAACGGCCGTGCCGTCATGCAGTTAAGACTGATCGTGGGAGGGTTGCGGACGGGAAATACTATTGACAATTTTGGGCCCCCTGACAGTTTTTGTCAACCTCAGGTGGCGTTAAGTGTCAGGTTCTACGGGGTTCTACCGGGTTCTGCGGGGTTCGTTCAAGGTTCCACCGGGTTCGTCCAAGGCTCCGCAGGTTTCCGCCAGGTCCAGCTGAGTGGCAGCGGCACCTCGAAGAACCCCGGAACGAGCCCTGTAGAACCTAGTAGAACCCAGCAGAACCCTGTAGAACCTATTTGAGGTTGTATTTCTTGGTGTAGTACCGGAACGACCGGAAACTCATGCCGAGGAGTTCGGCCGCCTTCACCTTCACGCCGCCGGCGCGGCGCAGGGCCTCGGCGATGTACTCCCGCTCGATGTCCTGGACGTGACGCTCCAAATCAAAGCCCGCGTCTGGGAACGCGTCTGCTGGCGATGGTGGAGGCGCGTCCGTTGGAGTCCGATTTAGCTGTTCGGGCAGGCTGTCGGGAAGAATCATCGGCGTCCGTTCGAGCGCAACTGCCCGCTCCATCGCGTTTTCAAGCTCGCGAATGTTCCCCGGCCAGCCGTACTGCTTGAGGAGCGTCAACGCACCGCCGGAAATCCCGGTCACCGGCTTCCCCATCTGCTCGGCGAAGCGGGCGACGAAGTGTTCGGCCAGCAGCGGGACGTCCTCCTGCCGTTCGCGAAGAGGCGGGACGCGCAACGGGATGACGTTGATGCGGTAGAAAAGATCCTCGCGGAAGGTGCCTTCGGCCACCATCCTGGTCAGATCGCGATTGGTTGCCGCCAGAATTCGGATGTCGGCATCAATCTCTTCGGTTCCGCCGAGGCGGCGGAACTTCCGCTCCTGCAGCACCCGCAGCAGCTTTACCTGCACGACCGGGCTCATCTCGCCGATCTCGTCGAGGAAGATCGTGCCTTTCTCCGCAACCTCGAGGAGCCCCTTCTTGTTGCTGTCGGCCCCCGTAAACGCGCCGCGCATGTGCCCGAACAGTTCCGAGTCGAGCAGCGTTTCGGACAGCGCTCCACAGTTGACCGCAACAAACGGCCGTTCGCGTCGCGGCGAATTGACGTGGATCGCCCGGGCAATGAGCTCTTTGCCCGTGCCCGACTCGCCCGTGATCAGCACGGTGCTGCCGGTCGATGCGATCGTTTCGATCAGCTGGAACACCGCCAGCATCGGCGAGCTGGTGCCGATGATGTTGGAGAACTGATGCTGGGTCCGGAGCGCTCGCTTCAGCAGCACGTTCTCCTGCTGCAGCCGCCGACGCTCCAACTCGCGTCCGACGCGCACGCGCAGTTCCGCCGCCGTATCCTTCGACTTCGTCACGTAGTCAGTGGCGCCGAGCCGCAGCGCCTCCACCGCCGTCTCGGTTGTCGCAAACGCCGTCATCACGATGCTGACGATGTCTGGCGCGATCCGTTTGGCCTCGCGCAGCAGATCCACGCCGTTCATCTGCGGCATGCGGATGTCGGTGATCAAGATGTCGACCCGCTCCCGCTTGAGCAGCTCGAGCCCCGACGCGCCGTCTTCTGCGATCAGCACGTCGTACCCATCTCTGCGCAGCACGATCGACAGCAACTCCCTCATGGAGCGCTCATCGTCAACAACCAGCACGCGGGCCGGTGCCTGAGCGGTTTTCGACGTGTCGGTCTGGACTCCCGTGGTCATGGTCAATTCAACATTGCCCGGGCGTCGTCCGACGCCGGGGACTTCAGCGGCAGTTTCACGTCTACCCGTGTGCCGATGCCGCGTTTTGAGGTCACCAGGACCTCGCCACCGTAATCGCTGACGATCCGGTGCACAATCGCCAGCCCGAGACCGGTCCCCCGTTCAAAGCCGCCGCGGAACGGCTGAAAGATGCCATCGAGCTCTTCAGGGGCGATGCCAACGCCTTGATCTTCGACCCGGATGACGGCCTCACCCGTGCCTAGCGCGTCGTCAAACCGTCCCGACGCCGACAGACGGAGAACGCCGCCATTCGGCATTGCGCGAAGCCCATTGGTCGCAAGATTCCACACCACCTGCCGGATCTGGTTTGCGTCCGCGACGTACCACACCGGCTCGTCCGGCACATCCACGTCGATGCGGTGGCCGTCGATGAGCTCGGCGTTGTTCTGAAGCAGCGTGGCGGTGTCGGTGATGACCTGGCGCACGTCCATGCGGCTGGTGCTCGCGCGCTGGGGACGCGCGTACGACAGGAAACTCCGGATCGTTTCGTTCAGCCGATCCGACTCGCGCAGCACGATGTCCATCAGCTGCGATTGTTCCTCCGTCAGCGGCAGCTCCTGTCGGAGGATGGAAATCGATCCGGACATCGACGCCAGCGGGTTGCGGATCTCGTGGGCGATTCCCGCGGCCATCTCTCCCACCGCCGCGAGGCGCTGCTGAACGCGCGCTTCACGCTCGTGCTTCCGCGACTCGGTGACGTCCTGGAACGTGAAGATGAAGCCGGTTTCCCCGCGAGGTGTGTACAGGAGCGCAGTGCTCAGGCCAAGCTCCATCGTTCCATACCCGCTGCGGGTGAACGGGATCTCGATGCGCGGCAGCTGCGGACGACCGTCGCGCAGCCCGAACATGCCATCTGCCATGGCGTCCGGCAGCTGCAGCACGTCGACGATCGACCGGCCCGCGGCGTCGGCCGCACTGATCCCGCAAATCCCTTCAGCGGCGCGATTGAACGTCAACACACGACCTTCGACGTCCGTCGTGGCCAGTCCGCTGGTCAGGCTGTCGATAATGTGCTGGCTGAACGCCTGCAGGTCGGCGAGCTGATTCGACGTCGCGGCGAGCTGTTCGTCCGCGCGCCGGACGCTTTCGGCAAGATGGCCGCTGAGCAGAGCGACCGCGAAGAATCCAAAGATGTTCAGGCCAACCGTGAACGCCGCGATCCGAAACACCGGTAGCGCGTCGTAGTCGACGACCCCCGGAAGAAAGGTGGCGCCGTAGTACTGAGCCAGCACGAGCCCGCTGTACAACAACGAGCTCAGCACCGCGACCATCATCCCGCCACGGCGCGACTGAATCGTGCTCGCGGCAATGATCGGCAGGGTGTAGAGCGACGAAAAATAGCTGGAGATGCCGTTGGTGATGTAGACAATCGCCGACACGATGACGGCGTCGCACCCAAGCTGAACGTCCACCAGCCACCGGTTCTTCTCGGAGTACTTGAGGACCATCCCGTAGACGGCGGTGAGCGCGTAGGTGATGCCGATCAGGACGAAGAACGGATCGACCGGGAAGGCGCCCGGGAACTTGAGGCGGATGAGAAGCGCCGAGCCAAGGAGGAGCGTGATGACGGCCGCACGGCCCGCCATCAGCCACAACAACTTGGCTCGTAATGTGTGCATCTTTCAGTTGCCAGTTCCCAGTTCCCAGTCCCCAGTTCCCAGTTCACCCCGAACTGGAGACTGAAAACTGGAAACTGGAAACCAACGGCGTCAGTTTCTACGTCAGCTTGCTGATCAAATCGAAGATTGGCAGATACATCGCGATGACGATGCCGCCGACGATCACGCCGAGGAACGCAATCATCACCGGCTCCATCAGCGTCAGGAGCCCTGCCACCGCCGTGTCGACTTCGTCCTCGTAGAAGTCGGCAATCTTGCTGAGCATCGCGTCCAGCGCGCCGGTGGTTTCGCCGACGTTGATCATCTGCACGACCATGCCGGGAAACACATTCGTTTCACGCAGCGGCTGCGAGATCGTTTCGCCGCGCTCGATACTGGACCGCGTCGTCTGCACCGCATCCTCGATGATCGCGTTGCCGGCGGTCCGCGCCGTGATGTCGAGACCGTCCAGAATCGGCACGCCCGAGGCGAGCAGCGTCGAGAGCGTGCGGCAGAACCGGGCAACGGCCACCTTGCGCAGGATATTTCCCAGAATCGGGGTCTTGAGCAGCAGCGCGTCGATCGTGCGGCGTCCGTTGTTCGTGCCGTAATACTGCTTGACGGCGTACCCGACCATGCCGAGCAGGATCGCGCCAATCCAGCCGTAGCTGACCAGCATATCGCTGGCGGCGATGACGAACCGTGTCGGAAGCGGCAGCTGCGCGCCGAGGCCCTGGAACAAGTTCGCGAATGTCGGAATGACTTTCCAGAGAATCGCGGCAACGACGACGCCGGCGATGACGATGACCGCAACCGGGTAGATCATCGCCGACTTCACTTCGCTCTTCAGCTTGACGCTCTTCTCGATGTAGACGGCAAGACGCTTCAGAATCGTGTCGAGAATACCGCCCGCTTCGCCGGCGGCAATCATGTTCGAGAAGAGCCCATCGAACGTCTTCGGGTGCTTCTTCATCGCGTCGGCCAGCGCCGCGCCCCCTTCGACGTCCTCGCGGACCTTGAGGATCACCGCCGCGAAGTTCTTGTGCGGCTCCTGCTTGCCGAGAATCTCGAGACACTGGACCAATGGCAGCCCGGCGTCGATCATGACCGAGAACTGTCGCGTGAAAATCGCGAGGTTCTTGGCCGGAACCGACTTGCCGCCCTTGGGTGCCGCCGGCTTGGCCGCCTTGGCAACCTTGGCAGCCTTCGCCGCGTCGATCCGCGTCACCATGATCTGCTCGCGCCGAAGCGCCGCGACCGCGGCATCCACGGTGTCCGCCACGCGCTCACCCGTGACCGTCTGCCCGGCCCGAGTCCGTCCCGAATACGCGAATGTAGGCATAAGTCAGTTTCCAGTTTCCAGTTCCCAGTTAAGAGTGACCAGTTACCAGTGCCAGTGTGCTCGTCCACCAGCCTCCCACGTTGCCGTTTGCAGTTCGACTTCGCATCCAAACTGGAAACTGGCAACTGGAGACCACAACTACCTCGTCCCCGTCCTCGCCGGCATACCCGGGCGCTGAATGCCCGCGTTGGGCACGACGCCGGCGCCGCGGCTGATCATCTGCTCCAGTTCGTCCTTCATCGACGATGCACCCAGCGCGGTTTCGAGCGTAATCAGCCGTTTCTGATACAGCGTCGCCAGCGACTGATTCATCGTCTGCATGCCGAACTTCTCCTGCCCGGTCTGCATCGTCGAATAGATCTGATGCACCTTGTCGTCCCGAATCAGGTTGCGGATCGCCGGCGTCGGGATCAGGACCTCGAGCGACATGACGCGTCCCTGACCGTCGGCGCGGGGCATGAGCGCCTGACAGACGATCCCTTCGAGCACCAGCGAGAGCTGGGTTCGAATCTGACCCTGCTGGTGCGCGGGGAAGACGTCGATGACGCGGTTGATGGTCTGCGCGGCGGAGTTGGTGTGCAGCGTCGCGAAGGTCAAGTGTCCGGTCTCGGCGATGCGCAGCGCCGACTCGATCGTCTCCAGGTCGCGCAGCTCACCGATGAGGACGATGTCCGGATCTTCGCGGAGCGCGGCGCGCAGCGCGGCGGCAAAGCCGTGCGTGTCGCTGTGCACCTCTCGCTGGTTGACGAGGCAGCCCTTGTGCTGATGGATGTACTCGATCGGATCTTCAATCGTGAGGATGTGCTCGCGCCGCTCGGTGTTGATCTTGTCGATCATCGCCGCCAGCGTCGTCGATTTTCCGCTGCCGGTCGGACCAGTGACGAGCACGAGACCGCGCGGGCGATCGGCCAGGGTTGCGAGCACCGGCGGCAGGCCCAGCTCATCGAACCCCTTGATCGTTTCCGGGATGACTCGATAGACGGCGGCGACGGCGCCGCGCTGGTTGAAGACGTTGCAGCGGAATCGCGCCAGCCCGCGGATGCCGAACGAGAAATCGAGTTCGAGCGTTTCCTCGAACCGCTTCTTCTGTGAGTCGGTGAGCACGCTGTACGCGAGCCCTTTCGTCTCCGCAGGACCGAGCGGCGGCAAATCCAGCGTCTGCAGTTTTCCGTGCACCCGAATCTGCGGCGGGGTCTGCGTCGTGAGGTGCAGGTCGGATCCCTTCACTTCGACAAGCGTTTGTAACAGTTCGGGTAATGTGGCCATTGTCAGCTTCCAGCTCCCAGCTGCCGGCTTCCGACAGCTCAATCAACAATCAGCAATCAACCATCAGCAATTACTTCACGGTCTCCCTTGCCACTTCTTCGATTGTCGTGACGCCTTCCATGACTTTGTGCAGGCCGCTCCGGCGCAGCGTGATCATGCCTTCCTCGATCGCCTTGCGCCGCAACTCGAGGCCGGACGCGCCGACGAGAATCAGTTCGCGGAGCTGCTCGCCAATCTCCATGACCTCGTAGAGACCCACGCGTCCCTTGTAGCCGGTGTTGTTGCACTTCTCGCAGCCGGTCCCTTTTTTCGGAATCACTTTGCTGGCTTCGTCCTGAGTGAACCCGGCCTCGACGAGCGCCGGCGGCGCGTGCGGCTCGTCGGTCTTGCAATTCGCGCAGATGCGGCGGACAAGGCGCTGGGCGCAAATCAAATTGACCGAACTGGCCACGAGGAACGGCTCGATCCCCATGTTCATCAAGCGGTTGATCGTGCTTGGCGCGTCGTTGGTGTGCAGCGTCGAGAGCACGAGGTGACCGGTGAGCGCTGCCTTGACCGCAATTTCCGCGGTTTCGAAGTCGCGGATTTCGCCGACGAGAATGATGTTGGGGTCCTGGCGCAGAAACGACCGCAGCGCGGCGGCGAAGTTCAACCCGATGTTCTCGCGCACCTGCACCTGGTTGACGCCGACGAGGTTGAATTCGACCGGATCCTCCGCGGTCATGATGTTGGTTTCGGGGGTGTTGATCTTCGAGATGGAGGAATAGAGCGTGTTCGTCTTGCCGCTTCCCGTCGGTCCGGTGACCAGCACCATGCCCCAGGGTTTGGCAATCGCGACCTCGAGCTTCTTGAGCGACGCCGCCTCGAAGCCGAGCTTCGTCATGTCGAGCATCAACTTGTCTTTATCGAGCAGACGCAGGACGATCTTTTCGCCGAAGAGCGTCGGCAGGCACGAGACGCGGAAGTCGATTTCCTTCAATCCGTTGTCGGCGGCGAAGCGGATCTTGATGCGGCCGTCCTGGGGCAGCCGCTTTTCGGCGATATCGAGCTTCGCCATGATCTTCAGGCGCGACGTGATCGCATCGCGGAACTTCATCGGCGGCGCCATCACGTTGTAGAGGATCCCGTCGATGCGGAACCGGACGCGGAATTCCTTTTCGTACGGCTCGATGTGAATGTCGCTCGCGCCCTTCTGGATCGACGACATCAGCATCAGGTTCACAAGACGGATGATTGGCGCCTCACCCCCCTGCTTTTCCAGCGAGGCGACGTCGATCTGCTCGAGCTCCTCCAGCACCTCGACGTCGTCGTCAACAACGGCGGTGGTTTCCTCGAGCGCCTTGGTGACGAAGTCGAGGGATGTGGCAGAGCCGAGATCCGCGCCACCGCCGCCGGTCGAGACGGAAGGCCCGTCACCTCCGGCCTTGCCTCGCGCCGCTGCTGGCGCGTAGTAGCGCGCGATGGCGTCGGCCACTGCTGTCTCCGACGCCACGACCGGTTCGACGTTGTAGCCCGTCATGAACTTGATGTCGTCCATGGCGAACACGTTCGTCGGATCCGTCATCGCGATGGTCAGCGTGGCGCCCGATCGACTGAGGGGAACGATTTGATACTTGTGCGCCGTCTCGGCGGGAATGAGCTTGATGATGCCCGGGTCGATCTCGAATTGCGTCAGGTTGATCGACGGCACCCCGTACTGCTTGCTCAGAAGCGCGGTGATTTCCTCGTCCTTGACGAATCCGAGCTTGACGAGGTTGTAACCGAGTTTGCCCCCATTGGTCTTTTGATAGGAAAGCGCTTCCTGCAGTTGCGCAGGAGTGATGCGCTTCTCTTTCAGCAATAGATCGCCAATACGGACGGGCATCGTTCAGACTCTGACAATCAGGGGAGCCCTGCGGCGACACGATGCGCGGCAGTTTTTGGGAGTTACCTAGGCTGGGGAGTCAGAATTAGCTCATGAATTGACACTTTTTGTCAAGACAAATCCGTGCTCGGTGTCAGTTCGTGAACAATCGTGTCCGCCGGAGTCGTGTCACGAAGGCCGGCGAACGTGCGCCCTCGGATCAATAGACGACGCGGGCGGCGATACCCCATCCGTGGTCGGCATTGTCACCGCCCCAGGTCGCCTGCCCGTCGATCAAGACCGCCGAGAGCACGGAGTAGCTGCCGCCAGCCGAAACGCTCGGCCGCGCCTTGCCGGTCGTGCTGAGCCTGAACCCGCTGCGGACGAAGACTTTGTGCGTGAGATGCCCTTCTGTTCCGGCGGCGAACGCCCGGAACGGCGCATCCTCGGGGCCATTCTTGGTCAAATCGAAGTCCCCCGCGACGGCCCAGCCTTCCGCCACGCTGACGGCAACGCCGGCGCGCGCCTGACGCTGAAGACGCAACCTGTCGGACGACCCGGTGACGGTGAACGACGGCTCGGTCAAGTTCCGAATCGTCAGCCCCATCTTGAGGTGGCCGCCGCCGGCCATGATGCCGAGGTCTGCATCGAATTTGTCGGTCCCTTCGGTCGATAGATTGCTCGCGTCATCGAGCCGTTCGTTACGGTTTCCGTCGGGAACCATGGCGGTGGCCACGTCACCGTGGACGACTTTCAACGTCGTCCCAATTGCAACGCCTTGAAAGAGCGACTGAACCAGCGTCACGCCGGTGTGGTACGTGGTCAGTTTGTCGAGCCGCACCATTCGGACAGGTGTTTCTGCCCCTTGTGGAAACCCGGCCAACATCGTCCCTGCTGGGGTGACGGCCGTCGTCCGCAGCTGATAGTGAGCGAAACCCAGCGCCGGCATACCCAGGCCGATCAGCGAACCGGTGTCGTGCCGGCTCCGGTCGTCCAGGGTCCCCGCCTTCTGATCGGTTACGCTGCGGTCGAATACGGCTGAGAACATGCGCCCGAGAGCCAGGCCACCGGGGTTCCAATAGGTCGCCGACGCATCGTCTGCCACCGCAACGAAGGCGCCGCCCATACCTGCTGCGCGGGTGCCAACGACCTCAAAGGTCTGGGCAGCGGCAGGACTGACGGTTCCCAGAAGCGTCAGGGCGATCGACAGATAACGGAGCCAGATGGACATCGCGTGAGCTTAGCGTACGACGCGCCCGGGGGGTCCCGCCGTTCATCCCTAAAGTGAAGGCATTACAAGTACTTGACGGCCGGGCCGAACGAAACATCGCACCCACATTCCTCGTATTTCAAATGCTAGAATTAAATCATCCCCGTTTGGCCATTTCGGTCACGGGGGAATCCTCCTTATTACTATGGCCAACACAGCTGTGCCAACAGTGGCGGCGCCTGCCCCCAAGGGGCTTGTCGCGCGTTTCATCGGGATCATCACTTCGCCGCGGGCAACGTACGAGGCCGTCGTCGCACATCCCAAGTGGTTTGGCATGCTGGCTGTGGTCGCGATAGGGATGGGCGTCCTCTTCGCCGGCTTTCTTTTCACAAAGACCGGCCAGGACGCGTGGCTCGACGCAGCCCTCACCGGCCCGTTCTCCCGCAACGTCAATGAACAGCAGGTCCAGGGGATGCAACGGATCGCGCCGTTCATCGGCTATTTCGCGCTCGTCCAGTTCCTCATCGTGCTGCCGCTCGTTTCGGTCGTCGTATCCGGAATCCTCTATGCCGTATTCAACGTTGCGATGGGAGGCACGGCAACGTTCAAGCAGGTTTTCGCTGTTGTGGTTCACGGCGGGCCAATTGGCATCCTCTCGGCCTTGTTCACGGTGCCGCTGAACTACTCCCGAGGAACGATGTCGAGCGCCACGAACCTCGGCGTGTTCCTGCCGATGTTGTCCGAACAGTCGTTTCTCGCCCATTTCCTCGGAGTGATTGACATCTTCATCGTTTGGCAGTTGGTCGTGGTCTCGATTGGGTTAGCGGTCCTGTACCGCCGCCGGACGCAGCCGATCGCAACGGCGCTGCTGGTTGTTTACGCCATCATTGCGTTGATCATCGCGGTCGTTCGAGGTGGAATCGGAGCATGAGTGGGAAAAAGAAAATCCTGATCGGGGTGGGGATCGTCGTCGTGCTCGGCGGTGTCGCCTTCGCGAACGTCAAGTTCAAACGCAACACCGGGATCGAAGTCACGACCGAGGCGATCAAGAAGCGTCGGCTCGAGGCGATCGTCAATGCCTCGGGCAAGATTCAGCCCAAGCGTGACGTCAACATCAGCGCCGACACCATGGGACGGGTCACCGATCTGGCGGTGGACGAGGGCTACCGCGTCACAAAGGGACAGTTCCTGCTGCAAATCGACCCGCGCAATTTGCGGAGCGCGGTGCAGCGCACCGAAGCGTCGCTTCAGGCGGCAAAGTCGCAAGTCGAACAGCTGAAAGTCTCGATCGAAAGCGCAAAGGTTGCGCTGAAACAGTCAGAGGACGCCTACACGCGTCAGCAGAACCTGTGGAAGGGCGGCCTGACGACACGAGAAACGCTGGAGCGAGCCGAGAACGACTTGAAGATGCGCCAGGCGGATCTTCGCTCGCAGGAACAGCAGCTGAAGACGCAAGAACTGCGCATGGAGTCTGAGAGCGCGACGGCCGAGAGCGCGCGCTACGATCTCAGCAAGGTTCGCATCGAGTCACCGATCACCGGCATCGTGACGCGCCGCAACATCGAGGAAGGCGAGACCGTCGTCATCGGCACGATGAACAATGCCGGAACGGTTCTCTTGACGATTGCCGACATGTCGGTGATTCAGGCGGAAGTCGAAGTCGACGAGACCGACCTTCCGACGATCAAAATTGGCCAACCGGCCAAGGTCACGATCGATGCGCTGCCAGGGCAGTCCTTCACCGGAAAGGTCACCGAGATTGGGAACAGCCCGATCCAGGCGGCGAGCGGGCAGTCGTCGTCTACTCAGGCCACCAACTTCAAGGTGATCGTCACGCTGGACAAGGAAATCGCTGAGGTGCGGCCCGGCTTCACCGCCACTGCGGAAATCACCACCGCCGTCCGCGACAATGCGATCTCGGTGCCGATTCAGGCGACGACGGTTCGCGAAGTCGTCGTGGACGACAAGGGCAACGTGGTCCGTCCGCCGGAGAACGAAAAACGTCCGTCGCGGCCGGTTGTCGGCACGTCCGCACAGGCGGCGGAGCTCAAACCAGGGGAGACGCGCAAGGAGCTCGAAGGCGTGTTCATCGTCCAGAACAACAAGGCGGTCTTCAATCCGGTGAAGACCGGGATCGCCGGGGAAAAGTACTTCGAGATCCTGTCCGGACTGAAAGACGGCGACGCGGTGATCACGGGTCCGTTTTCATCGGTGCGATCGATCGCAGACGGCGCGGCGGTCAAGGTTGGTACTGCACCGGCGACCACAGAGTCGAAGACATCGAAATGAACCAGTTCTACGAGGCGGCGGTGATCGCGCTCGGCGCGATCTGGGCGAACAAGCTGCGATCGTTTCTGACCGTGCTCGGAAACATCGTGGCGGTCACGTCGATCATCGCCGTCGTCTCGCTCGTGCAAGGCATGAATGGCTACGTCACCAACGCCATTCTCTCAGGCGTCGGCGCCGATAACTTCACGATTCAGCGCATGCCCGTGGTGCGCACCGAGGCCGACGAGGAACGCGTCCGAAACAATCCACGAATCACGCTCGACGAAGCCGAGGCGGTTCGAAAATACAGCGACAACGTCGGCGCGGTGGCGGCGCAGACACAGTCGCGCAGCATGGCGTCACTTGGATCCGAGTCGGTAGACGGCGTGCAAGTTCAGGGCGTCTCGAGGGATTACATCTACTTCGGCACGTTCAACGCGGAACGCGGCCGGCTGATCAACCCGGCGGAAATCGACGCAAATCGCCCCGTCACCGTGCTCGGGTGGGACGTGGCCGACAAGCTGTTCGGTCTCGCCGATCCGATCGACAAGGTCGTCAAGATCGGCACCCTGCATTTCCGCGTCGTTGGCGTGAGCGAAAAGAAGGGGGCGTTCCTGGGCAACTCGCAGGACACGTTCGCGATCATCCCGATGACCGTATTCCGGAAGATGTTCGGTTCGCGCTTCTTCGGGATGCAGCTGCTCGTCAAGCCGAAGACGCCCGATCTCGTGAAGGTGGCGATGGACGATGCGACGGTGGCGATGCGGATCCAGCGGCGGCTTCGCCCGAACGAACCGGACAACTTCGGGATGTTCACCTCGGATACATTCCTCGACATCTATCACACGGCGACAAATGGCATCTTCGCCGTGCTGATCGGCGTCGTCGCGCTGTCGCTGGTGGTCGGCGGCATCGTGATCATGAACATCATGCTGATGGTCGTCAGCGAACGGACGCGGGAGATCGGCCTGCGCAAGGCGCTCGGCGCGCGGCGGCGGGACATCATCTGGCAGATTCTGACCGAGTCGGTCACGCTCTCGACGTTCGGCGGCTTCATCGGCACCGGCCTGGGATTCATCGCCGCCATGATCGTCAGCAAGCTGACGCCGCTTCCCTCGACCGTGCAGCCGTGGTCGGTTGCGATTGGCATTGGCATCACGGCGATCGTCGGGTTGTTCTTCGGGCTCTATCCAGCGATGCGCGCTGCGCGGCTGGATCCAATTGAGGCGCTCCGACGGGAGTAATCGCTCATTGCTGATTGACGATTGCTGATTGACTCCATCAGCAAATCAACAATCGACACTCAGCAATCTTTCAATATGGCGCAAATCAGAACCGGCCTTTTAGGCGAAATCGTCGCGATGTCGTGGGACACGCTGACCACGAGCAAGATGCGCTCGGCGCTCACGGTCCTTGGCGTGGTCATCGGGATCACGTCGATCGTCGGCATGACCTCGCTGATTCGCGGGTTCGACAACTCGCTGCGCGATTCGATCAAACAGCTCGGGCCGAACACGATCATCGTGCAGAAATGGGGAGCCCTCAGCTTCGCATCCGGCAAGAGCTTTCTCGAAGTCGCACGCCGGCCGAACCTGTCGAAAGAAGATGCGCAAGCGATCGAGCGGGACTGTCCGTCGGTTGGGCTCATCGATGTCTGGCTGGGTGCATTCGGCAATACGCAGTCGCGTATCTATTACGGCCACGAAAAAACGAAACAGGTGATGATCCTCGGCGCGACCGAGAACTGGGCGGCCGTGAACTCCGCAAAGCTCGAGTACGGACGCTTGTTCCTGCCGACTGAAGTCGAGCATCGTCGCCAGGTGGTCGTTCTCGGCAACAATCCATGGCAGTCGCTGTTCCCGAATATCGATCCGATTGGCAAGGTCGTGCGCATCGGTAGCAACGAGTTCACGGTGATCGGAGTCCTCGGAAAGCGCCCGAGCCCTGGCGGCTTTTCCACCGGCGCCGACGACTTCGCCGTCGTGCCCTTCACCGCGCACGAGAAGTTCTATGGGAAGGTGCTGAAGGGCTCCGCAAAAATCACCGCGAGCAGCTTCAACCCGGCCGTCTTCCGGACTGCGATGATCGCCGTCGTCCCGCGGGAAGGCATGCGCGAGCAGGCCATGCGCGAAGTCGAAGCGGTCATGCGCATTCGACACAAGCTCAATCTCGATCAGCCGAACGATTTCGATCTCGCCACGCAGGATGCGGTGTTGAAGGTGTGGGATCAAATCAGCAGCGCAACATTCCTCGCGTTGATCGTGATCTCGTCGATTGCCCTGATGGTCGGCGGCATCGGCGTGATGGCGATCATGATGATTTCGGTCACCGAGCGCACGCGCGAGATCGGCGTCCGCAAAGCGCTCGGCGCCCGGCGGCGCGAAATCCTCTGGCAGTTCCTGATCGAGGCGGCGTTCCTCACATCAGCCGGCGGCCTGCTCGGCATCGTTTTCGGCAGCAGCATCGGTCTGATCGTGCACTGGGCTTCAGGATTCCCTGTCTCGCTGCCCTGGTGGTCCTTCGCGATCGGAATCGGATTCTCGGCCAGCGTCGGGATCTTCTTCGGCCTGTTCCCAGCGATCAAAGCGTCACGTCTGGATCCAATCGAGGCGCTCCGGTACGAGTAATCGGCCAGTTTCCAGTTCCCAGTCGCCAGTTTCCAGTCTTCAGTCAGGTTCGAGTTTCCACCCCCGCTCGTTGAACTGCTTAGCGCGGGCATTCGATTTGCCGCAGCGACCTCCCCGAACAAGGAGCTGGGCGGGGCTCGAACCCCGATTTCAGGCGATTTTTGTTCCATTCCTTGGGTTCGCGTAACGAACTTGAGTATGATCTCCTTCTTGCGCGGGACCTCGGGTTCCTGCCCCCTGCCTCGCATTCCCGGCTCGCGGGTCAACTTGAGGAGGTTCGACGCATGCTGTCCGGCCTGATTGAGAGCGTGACCGGGCCACACTCGAAGTCGCCGGAGTCTGGCAACTCGTAACTGGCAACTGGAAACTGGCAACTGGAAACTGCCAGGCCGTTTTCGGAGGGTCACCCCCAATGAAGGTCTATGACGCCCCTGCCATAAGAAATGTCGCCGTGGTCGGCCATAGCGGCGCCGGCAAGACACAGCTCGTCTCGGCGATGCTGTTCGATGCCGGCGCAGTAAATCGATTCGGACGCGTGGACGACGGCACGACCGTCACCGATTACGACGAAGAGGAAATCGCCCGCAAACACACGCTCGCGTGCAGTCTCGCCTACGTCGAGTGGAACAAGCACAAGATCAATTTCATCGACACGCCCGGAATGGCCAATTTCCTCAGCGACGCGCGCGCGGCGCTCCGCGTCTCGGACGGCGCCCTCGTGATTGTCGACGCGGTTGCCGGCGTGGAGGTCTCGACCGAGAAAGTCTGGGAAGCGGCGGCCGAGCTCGAGGTACCGCGGATCGTGGTGCTCAATCGCCTCGATCGCGAGCGGGCGAGCCTCGATCGATCGCTCGAGTCGCTGCGCGCCGTCTTCGGCCGCTCCATCGTGCCGGTGCAGCTGCCGATTGGCGAAGAAAAGAACTTTCGTGGCGTCATCGACCTGGTCGCGATGAAGGCGTGGACATTCGCGGGCGACGGCAGCGGCAAGCCGGCCGAGAGTGCGATTCCCGCCGAGCTCGAAGCGCCGGCGCAGGCCGCACGCGAGGCGCTGATCGAGATGGTCGCCGAGGCGGACGATTCGTTGATGGAAAAGTTCTTCGATGCGGGCACGTTGACGCAGGAGGAACTGCTCTCGGGTCTCAAGCGCGGCATCAGCGCGGGACGGGTTTTTCCGGTTCTGTGTTCCTCCGCCGGCGCGAATATCGGCATCCCGCCGCTGCTCGAGGCGCTGATCGCCTACGTGCCCTCGCCGACCGAACATCCGCTCAAGGCGAAGAACAAGGCCGATGATGAAATCCGCGTTGACGCCAAGGCCGATGGGGCGACCGCAGCCTTCATCTGGAAAACCGTCGCCGATCCATTCGCCGGCCGAATCACGATGTTCCGCGTCGTCTCCGGCGCGCTGAAGTCGGACTCGACGGTCCACAACGCCACCAAGGACCTGTCCGAACGGCTCGGCCATCTGGTGCTGCTGCAGGGAAAGACCCAGACGTCAGTGCCCGAGATCAAGGCGGGAGACATCGGCGCGGTCGCAAAGCTCAAAGAGAGCCAGACCAACGACCTGCTCGCCGACAAGAACGTCGCATTTACGCTCGCCGGGACGAAGTTTCCCGAACCGGTCATTTCCTACGCGATCGAACCGAAGAGCCGGGGGGACGAGGAGAAGATCAGCACGGCACTGCATCGGCTGCAGGAAGAGGATCCGACGATCAACTACACGCGCGATCCCCAGACCAAGGAGCTTCTGCTCGCCGGACAGGGACAGTCGCACATCGAGGTCACGGTCGCCAAGCTGAAGCGCCGATTCGGCGTCGAGGTGAATCTGAAGCTGCCGAGAATTCCGTACCGCGAAACGATCACCGCGTCGACCGAAGCGCATGGGCGTCACAAGAAACAGACCGGCGGCCACGGACAGTTCGGCGACTGCAAGGTGAAGTTCGAGCCGCTGCCGCGCGGCAGCGAGTTCGAGTTCGTCGACGATATCTTCGGCGGTTCGATCCCCCGGCAGTTCATTCCGGCGGTCGAGAAGGGGATCCAGGACGCGCGATTGCGCGGTTTTCTTGCCGGATATCCGATGGTGGATTTTCGCGCCACCGTGTTCGACGGATCGTTCCACGCCGTCGACTCGAATGAACTCTCATTCAAGATGGCCGGGTCGCTGGCGTTCAAGGATGGCATGTCCCGGGCACGGCCGACGCTGCTCGAACCGGTCATGGACGTCGAGGTCTATGCGCCGAGCGACTACGCCGGCGATTTGATGGGCGACCTCAACGGCCGCCGCGGACGCATCGGTGGCATGGACTCCCGCGGCGCGTCGACCATCATCCGCGCGAAGGTGCCGATGTCCGAGATGCTCACCTACGAACAGCACCTCACGTCAGCCACCGGCGGTCGCGGGTCGTACCACATGGAGTTCTCGCACTACGAAGAGGTGCCCTCTCATCTGCACGGCAAGATCATCGCGGCGGCGAAGGCAGAGCGAGGACACGAGGCCACGGAAGAAGTCTGAATGCTGATCTCTGAATGCTGATTGACTCTCAATTGGTTGATTGAGAAACAAAAGGCGGCCGATCAGGCCGCCTTTTTGTCATTCAGCATTCAACATTCAGCAATCTACGAGCCCCCGGCTTTTCTCGGGGCTCGAGTCTGAGCGGCTTTGCCCTTGGTCGTCGCGCGCCCGCCGCCCTTGGACTTGCCTTCACGCTTCGGCTTGGCTTTGTTGTCGGCGCTCGCATCTTCGGCGCCTTCTTCCGCGCTCTGCGCCTTCTTGCCGCGCAGCCGTTCGGCCGCTGCGCGGAGCCGCCCGCCAACGCTCTTCGGCTTGGCCTTCTCAGCCGCCTGAGTCTTTTCGGCTTCGGCGTTCGGATTGAACTCGCTGCCAACCAGTTCGATGTGTGCCACCTCGGCGCTGTCGCCGCGGCGGTAGCCAAGGCGCAGGATCCGCGTGTAGCCGCCCGGCCGATTTTCGAACCGGGGCGCGATCGTGTCGAACAGCTTGCCGACGACGTCGCGGTTCGGGATGTCGCGCAGCACCAGGCGACGGGCGTGCAGCGACTTGCCGTTGGCGTCGCCGCCGGCGATTCCCCGCTTGGCAATCGTGATCAACCGCTCGACGAACGGACGAAGCTCTTTCGCCTTCGGCATCGTGGTTTCAATGCGCTCGTGCCGGATGAGCGCTTCGGCCTGGTTCCGGAGCAACGCGATGCGGTGCTCCGTCACGCGGCCAAGTTTGCGGTGACTGACTCTGTGACGCATTTCTCTGTTCCTTGTTGTCTCGCGGCTCGCGGCTTGCGGCTCGCGGCTGGCGCAGATCGCAAATCGCGAATCCGTAACGAGTCGCTAGTCGCGAACCGCGAGTCGCGACATCAATCCTGTGCCTGCGCCGTCGGCTGATCGAGTCGCATGCCGAGACTCAGTCCCATCCCCGACAGGATTTCCTTGATCTCGTTCAGGGACTTGCGACCGAAGTTCTTCGTCTTCAGCATCTCCCCTTCGGTCTTCTGCACCAGCTCGCGAATCGTGCGGATGTTCGCGTTCTTGAGGCAGTTGTACGACCGGACCGACAGCTCCAGCTCCTCGACGCTCTTGTCGAGATTCTCGTTGAGCGCGGCGCGCGGCTGATCGGCCGCCGATTCCTGCTGGAGGTCGCCCACGTCTTCGAGGTTGATGAAGATGTTCAGGTGATCGCGAATCAGCTTGGCCGACAACGACACGGCGTCGCGCGGCGTCACCGAACCGTTGGTCCACACGTCGACGGTCAGCTTGTCGTAGTCGGTCGTCTGTCCGAGACGCGCCGCCTCGACCAGGTAGTTCACTTTCTTGATCGGCGAGTGCACCGAATCGATTGGGATCCAGCCGATGCCGAGATCCTCGTCGAAGTTCTTGTCGGCCGACACGTAGCCGCGGCCGCGCTTGACCCGCATCTCCATGTGCAGCTTGCCGTTCTCCGCCACCGTCGCGATGTGCGCGTCCGGCTCGAGAATCTCGACGTCGGCGTCGGTCTCGATATCGCGCGCCTTGACCTCACCCGGCTTGTCGATGCGGAGATAGAGCGTCTTGGTCGAGTCCACGTGCATCTTCAGCGGAACCTGCTTGAGGTTCAGGATGATGTCGGTCGCATCTTCGACCACGCCCGGGATCGGCGAGAACTCGTGCAGGACGCC
>Ga0070683_100000200_pt1 | contig 40270 bp, 32 predicted proteins | sample KBSC713LmetaG_FD_64662 | JGI IMG/M metagenome (GOLD analysis project Ga0070683, IMG submission 64662) | Corn rhizosphere microbial communities from Kellogg Biological Station, Michigan, USA - KBS C7.1-3L metaG | ecosystem: Host-associated > Plants > Roots > Rhizosphere ... | reverse complement strand
TTCATGCCCCAGCCAGTGATGGCGCTATAGTGGCCCATGCTACTCCTCTTTCGTCATACCTGTCATGTGCTGATAAGAGCAGATGATTTCGGAAAAAACCGTTCAGAACGCCAGCATGCGCCACACTGAAATAGAGAATGGTGGCTGGCTGATGGCGCCGACCTGCTCACGGCGCTGGGCGGGCCTGCTCAGGCAACATTGCTGTCGCAGCCCATTCTAACATACTCATGGCAAGCAGGTATATCGCAATGCGCCATTTTGCACGGGCAACAGGCTCCCGGTGGAGTGCAGCGCGATGCATGCCGTGGGCATAACTCATCGCGACGTCAGGCAGAAATCCCGCCAGACGCGGTTGACCGTCTCAATTGGGCGCGGTAAAGTTCATAGTTAGACCGCCGTCAAACTAGAGGTCCTACATACAGCGCGGTGTGTTCGGCGGAGAGCAGGAGAAAGCAGGGAGGGTCTCGTGTATTCCTGTGGCTACGGCAATATGACGCGGCGTCTGTTTGGCGCCATCGGGCTTGGGTTGGAGAGCGGCGAGATGGGTGAGCTGGGTGAGATGGGCGCAAATGCCAATGGCGCGCCGAGTTTTTCGCTGCCGGGCGATGTGGCACGCTACGCGCCTGACCGCAAGGCGGACGTGCGCCACATAGACCTCGATGTCACGCTCGACTTCGACGCGGAGCGGGTCGCGGGCACGGTCACCACCAGCTTCGAGACGCTCTTCGAGGAGGTCAGCGAGATCACGCTCGACGCCGCCGACCTGGAGATCGAGACGGTGACGATGGCGGGCAAGAAGACGCCGCTGCGCTTCTGGAGCGAGGGCGAGAAGCTGCACATCGCCCTCAACCGCACCTACCATCACGGCGAGGAGTTCGGCGTCGCGGTTCGCTACAGCGCGCACCCGCGCACCGGCCTGGTCTTCGTCAAGCCGACGGTGGGCGACCCAGAGCTGCCGGTGCAGGCGTGGACCCAGGGCGAGACCGAATACCACCACTTCTGGTTCCCTTGCCACGACTTCCCCAACGACCGCGCCACTACCTCGCTGCGCGCGACCGTACCGACGGGCTTCTTCGTGCTCTCCAACGGCAAGCTCGAAGGCGTCAGCGAGACGAGCGACGGCCGTAATACCTGGTCCTGGCGGATGGCGGAGCCGTACCCCGCCTATCTGATTACGCTGGTGGCGGGCGAGTTCACCGAGCTGAAGGACTCCTGGCGCGATATTCCGGTCAACTACTACGTGCCGAAGGGGCGCGAGGCCGACGGCCACTTCATGTTCGATAAGACGCCTGCGATGATCGAGTATTTCTCCGAGCGCTTCGGCGTCGACTATCCGTACGAGAAGTATGCGCAGATCGTCGCCGAGCAGTTCACTGGCGCGATGGAGAACGCCAGCGCCACCACCCACAGCTACCGGCTGCTGCCCGACGCGCGCGCCATCCTCGACTACACGCCGGAGCCGGTGGTCGCGCACGAGCTCGTGCACCAGTGGCACGGCGACATGCTGGCGGTGCGCGATTGGGCGCACACCTGGCTCAAGGAGTCGTCGGCGGACTTCTACGAGGCGACCTGGCGCGAGCACTCGGATGGTGTGGACGAGTTCCGCACCGAGATGCGCGACTATCTCCAGGCGTATCTGGAGGCCGACGCGCGCGGACGGCGTCCCATCGTCTACAACGTCTACCGCAAGAACGGCAACGAGCTCTTCGACCGCCACGTCTACGAAAAGGGCGCGCTGACGCTCAACATGCTGCGGTTCGTCGTCGGCGAGGAGCCATTCTGGCGCGCCGTCCAGCTCTATACCCGGCGCAACCAGTGGCGCGAGGTTATCACCGCCGACCTGGAGCGCGCCTTCGAGGAGGCCACCGGGCGCAGCCTGGCGCGCTTCTTCGAGCAGTGGCTCTACAAGGCGGGGCATCCCGAGTTCAACGTGCGCTACTCCTGGGACGACGAGCACAGGCTGGCGCGGCTGACGGTCCGCCAGACGCAGGAGGTGACCGACCTGACGCCGGTCTTCGTCACACCGGCAGATATCGCCTTCATGGTTCCTGATAAGGATGGCACGCGCGGCGATGATCCCAAAGCGAAGGCGACGCTGACGACCTTCCGCGTCCAGGTGGATGCGGCGGAGCAAACCTTCTACTTCCCGCTGCCACGGCGGCCGTTCTCGGTGCGCTTCGATCAGGGCGGCTGGATCATCAAGACGCTGGACTTCGAGCGGCCGGCCGAGATGCTGCGCTACCAGCTGGCGCACGATCCCGACGTGCTTGGGCGGATCGAGGCGGCGGAGGCGCTGGGCAAGTTGGCCGATCCGCAGAGCATCACGGCGCTGGAGACACGGCTGATCGAGGAGTCGTTCTGGTCGGTGCGTGGGGCGATTGCCGATGCGATAGCGCGGCAACGCAACGAGCGGGCGCTCAACGCGCTGATCGGCGCGCTGGAGCAGGTGGATGAGCCGAAGGCGCGACGGGCTATCGTGGCGGCGCTGGGCGTTTTCCACGCGCCCGAGCAGGCGGCGCTGGCCGAGCGCGCGGCGGCTACCCTGACGGCGCTTTTGGCAAAGGGCGAGCCGAGCTACTTTGTGGAGGCGGCGGCGGCGACCGCGCTGGGCAAGACGAACGTCGCTGACGCCTACGAGCGCCTCGTGCCGCTGCTCGACCGCGGCTCCTGGAATGAGACGATCCGCGCGGGTGTCTTCGCTGGGCTGGGCGCGCTGGGCGATCCGCGCTGTGTGGAGACGCTGACGGGCTGGCTCGATCTCTCGAAGCCGCAGGACGCGCGCATGGTCGCGGCCAACGGGCTGCGCATTCTGGCGACGACGCGGCGGATCGAGGGCGAGGCGCAGGTGCGCGCGGTGGATGCGCTTATCGCGGCGCTGGACGATCCCTGGGAGCTGGCGGTCTTCCAGGCTATCGCGGCGCTGGCGGCCTGGGGCGATCAGCGGGCGATCCCGGCGCTGCAGCGGCTGGTGGACCGTAGCCCCGACGAGCGGGCGGTCCGTAACGCGCGAACGGCGATTCGCACGCTGCAACAGGGGCGGGTTGCCGCCGACGAGACGCGCCAGCTGCGCAAAGACCTGGAGGAGCTTCGCCAGCGCAACCGCGAGCTGACGGAGCGTCTGGAGGCGCTGGAGGCGCAGTCCTCCGCTGGCAGCAGCAACGGCTACGCGCCCGCCACGAATGGCGCTGCCGCCTCAGCCGCAACCAACGGCACGGGCAAGCGCCAGGCAGCGAAGGGCCGCAAGAGCGCGAAGAAGGGGTAGGGACGCGGGCGGATAAATCCGCGCCTCTATGGCCTGCGGCCACGAAGTCCGCCTGAGCGGACTCATCCAGACGCTGCCCTGTGTGAAACCTACAAAGGGCAGCGTTTCTGGCTCCCCTCCCTTTTAGGGGAGAGGGCCGGTGGCGTATCGCCATGTCTACCCATCATCATCATGTCTGCCTCTACCTGTTCGATGGGCAGCGATGGAGCATCTCCCACAATCAGTCGTGCTCAATATCACCAGTCGTGCTCAATATCCCTGGATGAACACGACTGACGAGATGAACACGACTGAGGTGTGTGCGTGTGTGCGTATGTGCATGTGTGCATGTGTGCGGTCCATCCACACCGTCACTCGTGATCATGGTTTCACCACTCGTGCCTATTCTCGGAGGATGAGCATGAGTGAAATGGATGATCATGAGTGATGCGATGGTAGCGGCATCACCTCTCGGCGCCCAAATTAACGTGCGCTATTTGCTTCGATGTGACGAAGGATCTCGTCCACGACGCGCGCGAGCGGTGCGGTAGCGTCGATGATAATCCCGTTTTGCGGAAGGGCTTCTTTCGAGTGATACATGCGCACCGTAATTTCCCGTTCCGCTGGTGTTCCGCCCCAGTCCGTTGGGTCCAGTGCCACCCGCTCAGCAATCCGCCGGAGACTGGTGTCCAGGTCGACCTCAAGAATAAACACGCCGTCAAATAACGCGATGTATTTGGAGGAATTCCGCGAACCACCGCAGAAGAAGGTGACCGCCTCATCCTGGTTGGCGACGAAGGCTTTGACTTTCTCGACATCCCAAATGTGGTGCTCGGAAATGAAGGTCGCCGAGTGCTCGTGCCTGAGGCCCTCCGTCGGATGGCCCGTGTCCGGATCGCCTTGATACGCCAATTCATTGTCACCATCAATGGCCTGGTAGCCGCGCCGCTGCAATTCGGCGCAGACCGCCGTTTTGCCGGCGCCGGACACGCCTTCAACCAGGTAATTTCTCCTGCCCATGGCTCGATAATACCCCTTTCGCATGGAATATTGTACATAAGCTGACTCAACCCCCTGGATTCGCCAGGCTCGGCGTATCGGCTAGGGCCAAATGGCAACGACCGAGACGAAATTGGTTTCAGTCATGTTCATCCTGGAATATAGAGTACGATTGATGAATGATGAGCACGACTGGAGAGCGCATCCGTCTCGCCATCGCTGACCATCCGGCCATCGCTGACCATCGTACAGTGATGGAGAGCGATGTGGATGGGCAGACATGGATGAGTATCATCCCCATCTCGGGCCACTGGCGGACACTCACCCGCCACTCGTGCTCATATCGCTCACTCATGCTCATCCTCAGAGAATAGGCACGGGTGAACATGACCACGAGTACGAGTGGAAGGCGGGCGTCACACCCGCGAACGGCCATACCCGCCGCTGGTGGGCGCGCATCGCCAGTGGTGTTCAAATTGTCCAGTAGTGTTCATCTCCCATGAATGAGCACGAATGAGACGAATGAGCACGACTGGCCGAGCGGCTCGGGGCGGTTCTGGATAGTCCGCGCAGGCGGACTTCGTGGCGGAGCGCAGCGAGGCCCGTCAGGCGCAGTTTTAACTGCCAGCCGTCAATGATGAGCCCATTACAGGATGAGCCGCAGGGCTTCAGCCTGCGGCGCGGGAACCCTAAACGCCCGCCGCCCTGGCTACCCTTTCCGCCCGCGTGTTGGCGGCTTCGGTGGCTTCCCGGCGGGGGCGGCGTCGGGTGGCTTCTTCGTGGTGGGCTCGCGCCGCTCGGCGGAGAGCACGCCTGAGACGTTGCGTATCTCGCGCAGGATGTTCTCCAGCTCCTCGGGGTGGCGGATTTCGAGGACAGCGTTGATCACAGCGCGCTCAGGCCGGTGGCGCGTCACCACCTCCACCCGCAGCATATTGATCTTCGCCGTCGAGATCACGCCCGTCACATCGCGCAGCAGCCCCGTCCGGTCCGCGCCCTCGACGATGATCGGCGCGCGGAAAGTCTCGCCGCCATCGAGCCGCGGCCAGCTGACCGCGATGCCACGCTCCGGCTGGCGCTCCAGCAGCGACCGCAGATTTGGGCAGTCGGCGCGATGGATGACCACGCCCCGCCCCCGCGTCACAAAGCCGTAGAGGTCGTCGCCCGGCAGCGGACTGCAACAGGTGGCGAGGTGCGTCATCATGCCAGCCATCCCCTGCACGCTGACGCCAATCTCCGGCTCGCGCATCGGCAGCGTCTGCGGCAGTTGTTCCGGCTTCACTTCCTCCGGTGGGTGCAGCCGCTCGCGCAGCTTCGCCAGCACCGGCGCCATCCGCAGCTTCTCCGCGCCCAGCGCCACCAGCAGCGACTCCACATCCGGCTGCTTCAGCTCCTCAGCCAGCCATTCGAGGTCATCTTCGGGCAGGTCGTCCAGTCCCTTGCGCAGCCCCATCGCCCGCAGCTCGCGGTCCAGCCGCTCGCGTCCCATTTGCAGATCGATGTCGCGCTCGTGGCCTTTGAGATACTTCAGGATGCGGTCGCGGGCGACCTTCGTGCGCACGATCTTGAGCCAGTCGCGCGTGGGATGGGCATCGTTACGCTTGAGAATCTCGATCACGTCGCCATTCTTCAGCACGTAGTCCAGCGGCACCAGCTTCTTGCTCAGCCGCCCCATGCCATCATCCGAGGTGATGCGCACCCCCGCGACATGCAGCCCCAGGTCGGTATGCACGCGGAAGGCGAAGTCGAGCGGCGTCGAGCCAGCGGGAAGCTCCCGCGCGTCGCCAGCGGGCGTGAAGACGTAAATCTGCTCGCGCAGGACGTCGCCCTTCACGGCATCCAGCGCGCGCTGGGTCGCCGTCGAGCCGGGCGACTGCAACTCCTGCTGCCAGTCTTTCACCTGTTGCACCCAGGATTGCAGTGGCCGCGCCGTCGCCTTCGCGCTGTCGCCGATATCCTTGTAATACCAGTGCATCGCGACGCCGTACTCCGCCATCTCGTGCATCTCGCGCGTGCGAATCTGGATCTCGGCGAGCTGGTCGTCCAGGCAGAAGACGGTGGTGTGTAGCGACTGATAGCCGTTGGGCTTGGGGCTGGCGATAAAGTCTTTGATGCGCCCGTCTTTGGGTCGCCAGAGCTCGTGCACATGCCCCAGCACCAGATAGCACTCGCCGACGCTGCCGACGATGATGCGGAACGCCAGCATGTCATAGAGGGAGGATAGGTCGTGGCTGCCGGTGCGCTGCACCTTCTTGTAGATGCTGTAGAGATGCTTCACCCGGCCCGATACCTCGGCGGGGATGCCGATCTTCTGCATCTCCTCGCGCAGCATCGCGATCACCCGGCGCACATAGCGGCTACGGCCCTCGGTCTCCTCGGCGACAGCATCGCGCAACCAGGCGTACTCCTCCGGTTCGAGCACCGCGAACGCCAGGTCTTCCAATTCGCTCTCGACGCGCCCCATGCCGAGGCGTCCGGCGAGTGGCGCGAAGATCTCGCGGGTCTCCTGCGCCATGATGCGGCACTCGTCCAGGCTGTATGCCGGGCGATACGCTGGCGTCGCCGTCTCCACGGGCGGCGGGGCGGTCTCGCCGTCGTGCGCATGTCCGTTGCCAGCTGCCGCCTGCGCGTGCCAGTAGTCCGCCGCCGTCCGCACCTCGCGCATCTGCCGCAGGTGGTCGGCGATCTTGATGACGACGACCCGCGGATCCTCGGCCATCGCGACAAACATCTTGCGCAGGGCGTCTGCATCCTGCTGGCGTTGGCGCGCCCGTCCGCGCCGCCGTTCGCGGGGGTCGTCGTCCGGCTCGCCGCCGCTCTGGACGTTACTCTGGGCGCTGCGCCGCAGGGCAACCGCTGGACGCTGCAGGGCGTCGAAGCGCTCCAGGCTGGCGATGGTCTCCGCGACCTGCTCGCCAAATTCGCCGCCAAGCTGCTCGCGCACCTCGCCGAGATCGACCAGCCGCGCCCCCACAACCTGATCGAGCAGCACCGCCGCCAGCGTGATCGCGTCGATGTGTAGCGCCTCGGCCAGCGTCTCGGCGACCGCCAGCACGTAGGCGAAGTCCTGGCGCAAGACGCCCGTCGCCCGCTTGTCGGTAGCACCGGCGCTCTCCACGCGCGCCTGGACCGCTAGCTGGATGGCCGCCTCGACGTGCGCGACATCCTCAGGTGGCAGATAGCCGACGATGGTCTGCCGCAGACGCTCCGCGCCCGCATCGAGCAGGAGGCCCGGCGGGATGGCGGAAGGCTCAGATTGTGCTGATCGCAGCGCATCGGTATCCATAGGAATCACCACATCTATGTGTCGGCGTGCTCACTATCTCTACAGATAGGTCATTGTCGTCTTTGGGCAAGGCGGGTGGTTGGCTACCTTCGCGGCATGAATGTCGCGGCTAAGCCCGCCCCCGCAGTGTCAGATTCGTCGGCGAGCGGCCCGCTGATTCCAGGATTAGCCGTGGGCTTCAGCCTACGGCATGCGCACCCTGGATAACCGTCGCCCCACATACATTCGCTCATTCTGTTCCATCAGTTCCGCTGACCGATGGCAAACGGCGCGCTCATACTGGGATTACTCGCGGCATGAATGCCGCGAACATCCTGCACTACTACCGTAGCGCGTTCTCGCAGCCGTTGCGCTGGTCGCGCTCCACCTGGGTCACGCCCTGCACCACCCGCAGTCGGCGCATCACCTGTTCGCGCCGGGTTGTCGGCAGCATGTCCAGCGTCAGCAGAATCGCCGCTTTATAGCGATCCTGATGCGCGATGGCCACACTGCGATAGACGTTCAGCCCTAATTGTGCCACACACTCCGAAACCTCGTGCATCAATCCCTGATGATCCTGCCCGTAGATCGCGAACGCCATGCGATACGGCATCGCCGGAAGCTGGTCCCAGCGCACCTGCACCGTTCCGCCGTTCGTCGTCCCGCGCGCCAGTCGGCGGTCCAGCGTCATCCGCAGCGTGCGGCAACAGGTGCGATGCACGGTGACGCCGCTGCCACGGTCGGCAACGCCAAGAATCGCGTCACCAGGGCACGGGAAGCAGCAGCGGGCAAGCTGGATCTGCGCCAGCCGCCCCGAAGGATGCTTCAAGGGCTGCGGGCGTGGCGGCTCGCCTGGGAGCGCGCCGCTATTGGCGCGTTGCTGGCTACGGAGCGAGCGGTTGATACGCTCGCGGGCGGTGCGGGTGGCGACGATGGTGAGCCATTCGGGCCGCGGCATCGCCTCGGCGCTGGTGAGGATGCGCACGACATCGCCCGTTCGCAGTGCGTAGTCCAGCTCCACCTCGCGTGAGGTCAGCACCCCCTGCCGCGTGTTGCGCTGGATGATTGCGCCACTCGCGTGGCTGCCAATATCGGTATGAATGTGATAGGCCAGGTCGAGCACCGTCGCCCCAGGGGGAAGCTCGCGCACGTCCCCCTTGGGCGTAAAGATGAAGATCTGGTCCTCCAGCACCTCGCCGCGCAGCGCCTCCAGAAAGTCGGACGCGCTCAGCCGCAGCTCATCCTGCCAGCGCCCAAGCTGCGAGACCCATTCGGGCAGGTGCGCCAGCCAGAGCGCCGACGTGACCGGCCCTCGCTCGCCCGATTCGGCGCGATCCAGCCAGGTGGTGGCGATGCCGTGCTGGGTGGCGATGTGCATCGAGTGGGTGCGGATGTGCATCTGGGCGAGGCGGCCATCGAGGGCGAAGACAGCGGTGTGGAGGGAGCGGTAGCCGTTGATCTTGGGTCCGGCGATGTAGTCACGAATGCGTTCCAGGTACGGATGCCAGAGCTGGTGGATGATGCCGAGCGCCGCATAACACTGCTCCGTGGTGTTCACGAGAATGCGGAACGCAAATACATCGTGGAGCTGCGCGACATCCATGCCGGTCTCCTGCGTCTCCAGATAGGCGCGGTAGGGACGCTTGACGCGCCAGTTGACCGCCGCCGGGATGCCACTCGCCAGCAGCTCGTGCACCATCCGCTCGCGCATCCGCTCCGCCCAGCGTAACCGCTTCGCCTCCTCCTCGCGCAAGCGCCTGACGGTCCGCGCGTACTCTGTGGGCATCAGGAACGAGAAGGCCAGATCCTCCAGCTCAGACTGAAAGACGTGCACGCCAATGCGCCCAGCAAGTGGCGCGTAGAGCTCGATGGTCTCGCGCGACTTCTGCTCGCGTTTGATCGGCGTCTGCGCCGCCATCGTGCGCATGTTGTGCAGCCGGTCCGCCAGCTTCAGCAGGACGATGCGCGGATCGGCGACCATCGCCAGAAAGAGCTTGCGCACGGTCTCAGCCTGCTCGCGGAGCTTGCGCGCGCGCGCCGCCTGCGCGTCCATGGCGCTGTCTGTCGCGGGCGCTGGTGTAATCGCCTCGCCGCTCTTGCCGTCCTTGTTGTCCTTGCTGTCCCTGGGCGCCTCGACGGCGTCGAACTTGGTGACGCCATCCACAATCGCCGCAATCACCGGCCCGAACTGCTCACGCAGGCCGTCCAGCGTCGTCGTCGTATCCTCGACGGTATCGTGGAGCAGCGCCGCGGCGATCCCCTGCGCGTCCATCGCCAGCTCCGCGAGAATCCCCGCCACCGCGACAGTATGCTCGATGAACGGCTCGCCCGACCTGCGCTTGATGCCCGCGTGCGCCGCCGCCGCCACCTGATACGCCGCGTGTATGAGCGCCAGGTCGTCGTCGCTCATGTACTGCGAGCAAAGGTCAAGCAGAGCGGTCAGGCTCGGCGACCTAGCCATCATGGGCTGGTCGTCGGTCTGTGGCTCGCTCATAGGTTGGCTGCCTTCGGCTCGCTGATCGAGCGGTGCGTCGGTGCGCATCCAGATTGCTCCGCTACGGCCTCACCGCGTCTCGCGATGGCTGAGGTGAACGCCTCGCGCGGTGGGCAGGTCCCTGAAACCAAAGCGCGCAGACAGCCCTCGCTGCCCGCGCGCTCCCCGTCAGCTTCGACGTTGCGTGTCATTGAAGTATATCATGTACGTCAAGCAATGGTCGCCCGCTTTTACCCGCTCGTACCAGTGGAGCGCGATCCACGGCGATACCTGCGCTCACCCGCTGGATAGGTTCACCCCGCCGCTTTGAGGGAGTCGCGTACTTCCTCTTCAGACCCTCCGTTTGGATGAGGCGCTAGAGGCGTCTGGCTTCTACATACTGCGTATGGCGCGCCGCAATCGCGGCATGGGCCCACCCGAATGGCCCTGGGCCACGCAGTATTGTGAGGTGAGCGCAATGGTGAATCCTGTTCATGACGAGCGCCAGCCCGGCATCGCGGGTGGTAATGGGCGCACGGCCACGCGGGGAAGATCGCTCGAAGCTATCTTCGAGCTTGAGTCGCCCACGGGGCGAGATTTCGACAACCCCAGGCACGAATGGCGGCGATTGTTCTCAGAGATACTTGGGACGTTCTTCCTCGTGCTCGTAGGAGCCGGTGGTGGAGTCGTGGGCGCGTATAGCAACGGAGCCATCGAGCGGGCAGCCGCGGTGACGGCTCCTGGTCTGATGGTGCTGGCCATCATCCTGTTCATGGGCGCGGTCTCCGGCGCGCACCTCAACCCGGCGGTCAGCATCGCCTTCGCGGCGCGCGGCGATTTCGACTGGCGTCGCGTGCCTGGCTACATCATTGCCCAACTGATTGGGGCGACACTCGCCTGCCTCCTGCTGTGGGCGATGTTCGGCAAGATCGGCATGCTCGGCGCGACCGAGCCGGGGCCAGGCGTGAGCGATCTCCAGGCCGCTACCATGGAATTCTTGCTGACGCTGGGCCTGGTCAGCACCATCCTGGGTACGGCGTCGAAGGCGCAAAACGTGGGGACCATTGCCGCGCTCGCCGTCGGTGGCTACATTATCCTCGCCGGTCTCTGGTCAAGCCCGATCAGTGGCGCCTCGATGAATCCCGCCCGTTCGTTCGGCCCCGATCTTGTGCTGGGCAACTTCGACCACTACTGGGTCTACGTCGTGGGGCCAATCCTGGGCGCGCTGGTCGCCGTCGCCTTCGCCTACCTCCTCCGCGGACGCGGCGGTGATCTCAGCGCACGTCGCGCCGCACAGGGAACTATTGGCACTCGGCTCGAAGACACCCCAGCACCGCAACCCGCGCAACCCGCCGACGGTGAGGCAACCGCATAAACAGCTGGGCGGTGATCGTTGCAGGGCAATCCTTCCGGGCATGCAGGGCATTACACCGCCCCAATAACTTGCTCTACTTGACCCACTTGATCGAGTGTCCGGTAGAAGAAGATTGCCGTAACCATGCTGCCGTTGACAGTGCGGGCATGGCCGGGGATAATGCCGACCTCGATATAGCCGAGCTTGCGATACAGTCCTTCGGCGAGGCTGTCTTTGCGGGTACCGAGGACGAGCAGCGTGCGCCCGGCGGCACGGGCTTCCTCTTCAATCGCCAGCATCAGCTGTTTGCCGATGCCCTGGCCACGCGAGGAACGCAGTACGCAGACTTTCTCCACCTCGGCGCGATGTCTGGCGTTGGGCGTCGTCGCGAGGTTGAGCTGTGCACTACCAACCACTCTGCCGTCCTCGGCGCGAGCCACCAGCAGCACCCGAGTGCCCGCTTCGAGCTGGGCAATCACATCCTGCCAATAGCGCCGTACCGTGCTATCATCGAGTGGAGTCAGAAAGCCAAACGATACCCCACTCGCGACGCCATCTTGCAGCACGAGCGTCAGGTCATCGATCACTTCGCGGGCTTCAGCTGCGGTCAGAGACTGTATGCGAAATACCATCATTTCCTCCCCAGGTAACGGTTGATCCCCTCCAAGAGGAATACGGTCGCGCGTAACAAGCCAACCAGAAAATATCCCTCTCCAGTTCGCTGGGGAGGGATAGCATCTTTGTGTGTGCTCAACGCGCTATGGCTGGCTACTGAACTGGCGCGCCACAGACCGGACAGTACTGCGCCTTCGGGTCATTGACCGCGTGACCGTTGGCGCAGAAGCGGGTCGCGGGCGCCGGCTGACCGGACTGAGCGGGCTGCTGTGGTCCCGGTGCGGGCGACGACGGCGCGGGCGTCTGCTGTGGCGGGGTGCCGTAGACCTGCTGCTGTGGCGGCGGGTATGCCTGTGGCTGCGGCGTTGCGACGGGTGGCGCTCCGTAGGGGGCCGCGCCCGGTACGCCGGGGAGCGTCTGGGCATACGGCGTACCGGGCGGTGTCGGCTGGCCATACATATTTGGCGTCGCGTTTGGCATCACATTGGGTGTCGCGCCAAAGTTCGCGGCTATCGCTGGCTGTGGCTGGCTCTGCCTGCTGCGGCGCACCAGCAAGAAGACGAGCACGCCAAGAATCGCCAGCAGCACGAGCAGCCCTCCGCAGATGCCCACGATCAGACCAGCGCTCGGCCCAGGGGCAGGGCATTCAGCGGCGGTCGCCTTGCTCTGCGCGTCGGTCAGGTAGGAGTTCACTCCACCGAACGCGGGATAGTTGCTCTTCAGGCTCGTCAGGTCGCGCTTGGCATTGGTGAAATGGCACGGCCCCGTCGCGTCGTACTCGGTGATTGCCTTGGTCCAGGCGGCCATGAACGCGCCGCCGCTGGTCGCGCCCGACTGGCGCACATATTGGGCGGCGACATCGCTGGGGATGAGGTAGACGACGCGCGTATCTTCCTGGCCATTCTGCACGGCGATGGCGTCTACCACGCCGACGATGCGCCCCTGCCCATCGATGACCGGGCCGCCGCTGGACCCGTGATTGGCGAGGCCGCTCGTCTCATAGACCGGCGTGCCATCGGCGAAGGTTTTCTGGCTCGTCACCTGGGCGGTATTGACCGAGGCCGTCAGCAGCGAATTGGCGGTGTTGACGTTGCCGCCACTCGTTGGCGAGAGCAGCGCCGTGAAGTCGCCAGTATCGGCGTCGGCGGGATAGGCGACCGCGGTGATGGTATCTTGCAGGTGAACGCTATTGGCTGGGGCCAGCTGGAGGTAGGGCATATCTTTCGCCTCAACCTTAACGATGGCCACATCCTGCTTATCCACCGCTGAGTTGGCGACGATGTGGGTGATGCTATAGCTGGTCACGCCAGCGGGATTCGTCAGCGTTCCAGTGTAGGCCGTGGAAAGGAAGACCTTCTGCGAGACGATCTGAGTTGGAATCTGGATCAGGCCCGCGTCGGCTTTATTGAGCAAGAACTGCTGCGCATCGCTCTGCGTGAAGTTGAACGCCTGGGCGAACTCATCCACCGCTGAGTTGAAGAAGTCGAGGATGATCTGGTCGTTGTTCGAATAGTCCACGACGTGGTCGGCGGTCAGCACATAGCCATCGCTGCTGATGAACGCGCCAGAGCCAGTGAACGCCAGGCCGTAGGTGCCGCCGTTGAGCGGCAGAGTAATATCTGTGCCATCGGTGTAACACGCCTTGCAGACCACCTGGCCATCCACCTCTGAGACAATGCGCACGACCGCCGGGCTGGCCAGATTCACCCCATGGCGGTTCGCGCTATCGGCGGGTGCGGACTGTGTCGCTGGCTGCGCGCCAGCAACCGGGGCAAAAGGCAGCAGGGACGCGAGCGCCATCGCCAGCAATACGGCCAATACGGGAACCGATGCCCCTCGCGCCGCATGACGCCTGATAAACATAGTCCGAGACTCCTTTGACTGGGCGCGCCAATCTTCGCGATGGGAACTTGCCATCTACCGACGTGGCAGCCACAGCGCCACAGATGTCTGGCACTATACGACAAACATTCGGTATTCTGCGAGTCCGTCTAGGTCGCGCTGTGACGTTGTGAACATGGCTGCCAGCAGAGTCCGCAGTTGTCGCGTGGCTATGCACACCGGCGACGCGAATGACACTGGCAGGCGAGATATTTGCTGCCAGTCTACCCATGCGCCGTCACGCAGGCGTTACGACCGCCGTTACGACGGGGTGTAGGATTGCTATCTGGCAGGCAGTGTGACGAGGTTCACAGTTGTGATACCGCATTGTGATGAGGTTCAATGCCAGGAACGGAGAAACCCTCCCCTGGTAAGGGAGGGTTCAGAGGTGGGTAGCTGAAAATCCAAACTGAGCGCTCAAACTGGCGCTACATATTGCGCAGCTCAGGCTGGAAGAGGCCATAGAGGATCGCCAGGAAGAGCAATGCGCCGGTGAAGACGAAGAGGATCTCCGGCCCCAGGCGGTCCACCACCACGCCGCCAACCGCGACCGAGATGGGATACAGCCCGAAGTTGGCGAACCCAAACGCGCCCATGATGCGCCCCATCAGCGCCTTTGGCAGCTTCTGTTGCAGCAGCGTGATAAGAATCACGTTGCTCATCGAGTTAAAGAGGCCCCACGCCGCCATCGTGATCGCCGCGCCGGTCAAGCCACCGGTGAACGGGGTAACGGCAACGAGCACGCCCTGAATCAGGCCGCACAGGAGCGCGAATACTGCGCGATGGGGCAGCTTGCCCAGGGTGGCGCCAATCAGTGTACCTACCAGCGCGCCCGCGCCAAAGGTGGAGAGCATCAGCCCGAAGCCAGTAGCGCCCGCGTGAAGCGGTCCATGCGCCAGGTCGGGCAGCGCCACCTCGACCAGCCCGCCAAAGGCCAGGTTGGCGACAATCGAGACGGCAAGCCCCGTCTGGAGCAGCCGCGATTGGCGCAGCAGCGCCCAGAACGTTCTCGGCTCATCCGCGGCGGGTGCTTCCGGCGTCGCCACGATGGTAGCCTCCAAGGGCGCCGCCTCGGCGACGGCTGTTGCTCCCTTGGGCGCGCGTTTGCCACGCATCGCCGCCAGCGCGATGGCGGAGACAACGAAGGTCCCCGCGTCGATGACGAAGGCGATTCCTGAGCGGACCGCGGCGACGACGAGCCCGCCCACACTTGGCCCTGCCAGCGTGGAAATCTGGATGGTGGCCATATTGATGGCGTTGCCCGCCTGGAGGTCATCATCTGACATGATACTGGGCAGCATCGCCATTGAGGCAGGAATGAAAAGCCCCTCGAATGCGCCCAGCGGCGCGGCGATGGCGCAGAGTATCCAGAGCGTATGCATGTCGAGGAGCACGATGGCCGCCAGCCCGCCGACCAGCAGCGCTCGCGCGATGTCGGCCAGCAGCATCAGGCGGCGCGGCTGCAGGCGGTCGCTCAGCGCGCCACCAAGCAGGACGAAGCCCGCGCGTGGGATGCCATAGGCGGCAAGTACGATACCCAGGTCGCGGGGCGTGCCGCCGCTGGAGAGGACAAACCACGGTAGCGCCACCGCATAGAACATATCGCCAATCGTAGAAACCATCTGGCCCGCGATCAGCAGCCTGAAGTTACGCAGACGCAACGGGCCAGCGCGCAATCCGCGCTGGGGGCGTGGAGAAACGGGTGGGCGGTCGGGCTGGTCTGCCGCCGCCGCCGCGCCAGCGTCTAGAGCGCCAGCATCCGGGGAGGTATCCATCGAGAGCGACACGGGAATGCTCCTCTTTCACAATCTCTGGGACATCATGATGGTCGGCGTTGGGTTGGGTAGGACGCCGACGATGTGTGAGCAGCCAACTTGCGCGGTGACTTTGCAATCTTATAACATATGAATGAAATAAAATCAATATGAATATCAATTTTTGTAATATCTGACCGGTATCATGCGTTGGAGACAAGATACCGGCCTTGCCTCGACGTATCTCAAGAGCGGTGATATACTGAGTGTGTTGTACATTTGTTCTCGTCTTCTCGATGCGTGGCGCGCCTCGGTTGATCAACGTTGCGCTGGTGTGCTTTGGTGAGTTTCCGACGAGTTTCCAGGATGCTGACTATCCGCGCAATCCGCGATGCGATGCCGCTTCAGGCGTCTGTTGCCAGTGCGCCAGTCTGCTATACTTTATGACCGGACTCTTGACATCTAACGCCTTCTCCCCTTATCTCGTACATTTGTATGTGTTTCATCGCAGGAGAAAGAAACGGAAGCACAGAAGCGTCGTAGCGACGCTCTTGCGGCGATGTGACATACTAATCCGCACGATGTTCGGCACAGGTAGAGCTTCAGGCAGAGCTTAAAGCAGCGTACGCAATGTACGTCGGAATACATCCTTTCAATTAGCCTAACGTGAATTGACCGCAAAGGTGGAAATCAGCATGGCGAAGAATCTGGTGATCGTAGAATCACCCGCCAAGGCAAAAACGATAGAAAAGTTCCTTGGCGACGATTTCGAGGTGCGCGCCTCGATGGGGCATATCATCGACCTGCCGCGCAAAGGACTGGGCGTTGACACCCGGCGCGACTTCCAGCCGAAGTACGTCATCATCGAAAAGAAAGAGCATCTGCTGGCGGAGCTCAAGAAGGCCAGCCGCGCCGCGCAGACCGTCTACCTCGCCCCCGACCCCGACCGCGAGGGCGAGTTCATCGCCTGGTCGCTCAAGGAGATGCTGGGGCTGCGCAGACCGCGCCGCGCCGTCTTCAATGAGATCACGCGCCGCGCAGTGCAGGACGCGATAGCGCAGACACGCGACATTGACGAAGACCTCTTCAACGCGCAGCAGGCGCGTCGTGTGCTGGACCGCCTGGTGGGCTACAAGATCAGCCCGCTGCTCTGGCGGCGCGTGCAGTCGGGCACCAGCGCCGGGCGAGTCCAGTCGGCGGCGCTTCGCATCATCTGCGACCGCGAGGCTGAGATTCGTGCCTTCGTCCCGGAGGAATACTGGACGATTGCGGCGACGCTGAGCAAGGCGAAGGAGCGCGAGACCTTCAATGCGATGCTGATTGGCCGCCAGGGATCGAAGGAGGTCGCCGAGAGCGACGCCGAGACTGAGGGCAACGAGGCCCAGCAGCAGCAACAGAACGACCAGGCCAGTCAGAATGGCCGCGCGGGCCGTATCCGCATCGAGTCTGAAGAGCAGGCGAAGGCCATTCTGCGCGAGCTGGAGGGCGCGAGATATTCAGTGCTGAGCGTGCGCCAGCGGGACGTGCGCCGCCAGCCATTCCTGCCCTACACTACCAGCACGCTCCAGCAGGACGCCTCGGTGCGGCTGCGATTCAAGCCAAAGAGGACGATGAGTCTGGCGCAGGGCCTCTACGAAGGTATCGAGTTGGGTGATGCCGGGCATCAGGGCCTCATCACCTACATGCGCACCGACTCGACCCGCATCTCTGAGGAGGCGCAGGCGGCCGTCCGCCAGTATATCGATGGCACGTTTGGCCAGCAGTATATCGGTCCCGGGCGCACCAGCAGGGCCAAGGCGAGTAACGCCAACGTGCAGGACGCCCACGAGGCGATCCGCCCAACCGATGTCACGCTCACACCGGACCGCGTCAAGCACTATCTGACGGGCGACCAGTTCAAGCTCTATGAGTTGATCTGGCGGCGGTTCGTCGCGGCGTTCATGGCGCCAGCGGTCTTCGATACGCTGCGGGTAGACATCGCGGCGGCGGGCTTCCTCTTCCGCACCAACGGCACGACGCTCAAGTTCCCCGGCTTCTACGCGGTCTGGCCGCGCGAGCAGGATGGCACGACGTTGCCAGTGCTGCGTGAGGGCGACGCGCTCGACCTGCACAAGATCTCGCCGGAGCAGCACTTTACTCAGCCGCCGCCACGCTTCACCGAGGCCAGCCTCATCAAAGACCTGGAGGAGCGCGGCATTGGCCGTCCGAGCACGTTTGTCAGCATCGTCAGCACGATTCAGGATCGCGGCTACGTCGAGCAGCAGGAGCGCCGCTTCGTGCCGACCTGGCTAGGCGAGACGGTCAACGAGCTGATGCTCAAGCACTTCCCAGAGATTGTGGATACCAACTTCACGGCGGATATGGAGCGCCGCCTCGATGGCGTCGAGGAGGGCAAGCAGGGGTGGACCGAGTTCCTGAAGGACTTCTACGCCGCGCTGCGCGGCCAGCTTGAAAAAGCGGAATCCGAGATGGACCGCGTGCAGAAGCCCGTCGAGGAGGCGAACGAGGCGTGCCCGCAGTGTGGCAGGCCGCTGCTGATTCGCACCGGGCGGTTTGGCCGCTTCATCTCGTGCTCGGGCTACCCGGAGTGCGACTTCAAGAAGCCACTGGTGGCGAAGACGGGCGCGCACTGTCCGAAGGATGGCGGCGATATCGTCGAGCGGCGCGCCAAGCGGACCGGCAAGGTGTTTTACGGCTGCGCGAACTACCCGGCGTGCGACTTTGTCGCCTGGGATCGCCCGCTGGCAACGCCCTGTCCCGAATGCGGCGGGCTGCTGACGCTGGCCAATGGCAAGACCGAGGCTCACTGCGGCCAGTGCGGTGCGCTGGTAGCGAATGCGCAGGAAGGTGCGGAGGGCGCACCAGAGGTGGTCGGCCATCGCGCGCCCGCGCCGGAGCGTCCGCGCCGGGCGGCTAGCGAGACCGCTGCCCGTAAGACGGCGGCGCGCAAGACGACGACCACACGTAAGGCGACCAGCACGGTTCGCAAGACCAGCACCGCGCGTAAGACGGCGGGGAGTAGCCGGACAACCACTACCCGCGCAAGCCGCGCCGACCGGCAGCCAGCGGCCTCATAAGGCTGAGTTTGCGTTGTTCGACTCGCCATCGTACGATATGACGCCTGGGGTCAACCCACGGCGTCTCTCGTTGCGTGGCGCGCGGCAAATGATGCATACAAATCGGCGTTTTCAGCGTAGTATGTATATGAGAGATGTGCGAGGCAAGCGCCGCCTGACACGAGGTTGGCCCAACAGGGCCAAATAGCTGCGGCATTCATGCCGCGAATGGCCAACAACTGGCAAGCGCCGCCTGAGAGATACCAATAGAAATGACAGAAATTCATGACACAGCGCGTAACGGGTGAGATGCACGCCACGACAATCCTGGCCGTGCGTCGTGGCACAGATGTCGCGATGGCGGGTGATGGGCAGGTGACGGTGGGCGATGTGGTGATGAAGCACACCGCGCGCAAGATTCGCCGCCTGGCCGGTGGCAAGGTACTGGCGGGCTTCGCGGGGTCCACCGCCGATGCGCTCAGCCTCTTCGACAAGTTCGAGGCGATGCTGGAGCGCTACCAGGGCAACGTGCGCCGCGCCGCCGTCGAGCTGACCAAAGAATGGCGCAAAGACAAGTTCCTGCGCCGGTTGGAGGCGATGTTGCTCGTGGCCAGCCGTGACGAGGTGCTGGTGCTGACGGGCGATGGCGACGTGATCGAGCCGGATGAAGGGGTTGCGGCAATTGGCTCCGGCGGGGTCTACGCTCAGGCTGCCGCGCGGGCGCTCCTCCAGCATACGGCGATGAGCGCCGAAGAGATCACCAGGGCCGCTATGGCGATTGCCGCCTCGATGTGCATCTATACCAATGATCACATTCTCTTCTTTACTCTTGACGAGGAGGAATCCGCGGCCACCGAGGTGAATGGCGCGAAGAAGACGAAAAAGAGTGTGGTAGCCCCGGCAGTCTAAGGCCGGGAATGAGAGACTTTTCGTAGGCAGGAGATTGTATGATGAAAGACCTGACTCCCCAGCAGATCGTTCGGGAGTTGGACCGCTACATAGTGGGACAAAACGCGGCGAAGCGTTCGGTTGCCATCGCATTGCGCAATCGCTACCGCCGCCTCCAGTTGCCTGCGGATCTGCAATCTGAAATTACCCCCAAGAATATCCTGATGATCGGCCCGACCGGCGTCGGCAAAACGGAGATCGCCCGGCGGCTCGCCAAAATGGCTGATGCGCCGTTCATCAAGGTGGAGGCGACCAAGTTCACCCAGGTCGGCTATGTGGGGCGTGATGTCGAGTCCATCATCCGTGACTTGATGGAGACCGCCGTCGGCATGGTGCATGAGGAACGGGTCTCGGAGGTGCGCGAGCGCGCGGCCCAGGCGGCGGAGAAGAAGATTCTCGATATCCTGACGGCCAGGGCGGCCGTTGATGGTATGGCCGATGTGACGGGCGCGCCCGTCCCTCCGCGCGGCGCAAGCATCACATCCTCTGGCTCTGGCGCGCTGACCACGGCGTCGGCCTCGTCGAATAGCAACAGCAATAGCGCCACGCCAAGCGCTGCTCCGGCGCGCCGCCGCAAACCGACACGCAAGTCCGTGGCGGAGCGCCTGGCTCGCAACGAGCTCGATGAGCAGATGATCGAGATCGAGCTTGAGCCGGAGGACGCGTTTCCCTCGGTCTTCGAGTTCATGGCGGGGTTCGCGGGCGACGAGGTTGGCGGCGACTTCCAGGAGATCCTCAGCGCGATGCCGAGCAATCGCCGTCGCTCGCGGCAGGTCTCGGTGAAGGATGCGCGGCGCCTGCTGACCCAGGAGGAAGCCAACAAACTGGTGGACCTGGATGAGGTCATCGAAGAGGGCACCAAACGCATTGAGCAGTCGGGCGTCGTCTTTCTCGATGAGATTGACAAGGTCGCGGGCGCGAAGTCCGAGACCGGCCCGGATGTCTCCGGCGAGGGCGTGCAGCGCGACCTGCTGCCCATCATCGAAGGCTCGACGGTGATGACCCGTTTCGGCCCCGTCAAGACCGACCACGTGCTCTGGATCACGGCGGGCGCCTTCCACAACTCGAAGCCGTCCGACCTGATTCCCGAGCTGCAAGGGCGGCTGCCACTCCGGGTGGAGCTGTCGTCGCTCACCCAGGATGACTACGTGCGCATTCTGACTCAGCCCGAAAACTCGCTGGTTCGCCAGTTCCAGGCGCTGCTTGGGGTCGAGGGAGTCAGCGTGGAGTTCACACCGGATGGCCTGGAAGAGATCGCGCGCTGCGCCACGACGATGAACGAGCGCGTCGAAAACATCGGCGCGCGGCGGCTACATACCATCACCGAGCGCGTGCTGGAGGATGTCTCCTTCAATGCGCCCGCGCTTTCGGGGGAAACGGTGACGGTGGATGCCGCCTTCGTGGACGAGCGGCTGGGCGAGCTGCTCAAAGACGAAGACCTGAGTCGCTACATCTTGTAGTATTTCTCAGCACAACATAGCCCATTGATATTGCAAAACTCCCAGTCAACCGATGACTGGGAGTTTTGCACGCTGGCAGGTGACGCCCCGCCGCGATTACATGTGCTCGACGGTCGTCTCGTCCACCACTTCGCGGACGCCTGGTACCTCGGAGGCCACCGCTTCGGCGTTCTCAGAGTCCACCAGGTCGGGGACCGTTCCACGGAGATGCGCCACACCTGACTCTACCGTGACTTCGAGCTGAAGCGCGGTCGTGGCGGCGTCATCGGCCAGCGCCTGGCGAATCGCGTCGGCCAGCGCCTCATCGCCGGGAAGATTATCCTCCGCCGAGCGCTCGACCTCCATGCCCTCCATCGAGGTTGGCGCGAAACCGCCCTGCACGACGCGATTCTCATCGCCATCTGGCGGGACCACCGGATCGGTTGGCGCGAAGTAGGTTGGGTCGGGTTCTACCGGCGGGTTGTCCGCGAGGCCAGCGTCGGCGTCCGGGTTGGACTCGAGCGGCTGGCCGGTGAAATCGGGATTGAGCGAGCCGACATTCTCCTCAGGCCCGGTCACGTGTTCGTAGAGCCGACCCTCGCCCAGATCAGGCGAGCGCGTCTCGATGCGGTCCTCTGGTAGCAAGCGCTCCACAGCCAGGTCATTCTCCACACCCATCCCGTTGGACATCGTGCGCGTGACCTCCTCGGCCACCTGGCGCTCCGCGTCGCTCTGCACGTGCCCGCTGAGGTAGACGGCATCCTCACCGACGCCAACAGTGATTCCCTCATTCAGCGTCGCATGGAGCCGCCGCTGGATGAGCTCTTCGAGTGCGTCGTGGGTATGGCTCGTATGCTCTGTATAGTCTGTATGATTGGATTCGTCTGTCATGGATGCTCTCCTTGCGATACATAGGGGTGTGCCAGAGCTAACCGCTCCTTGTCACACTCTCCTGTGAACTGCGCAACTCGTGTGCCATCCGCACGGCATGCCATGCGTAGGTGGCTGGCGCGGCTATGGCACAGAATCTGCGCGCGTGAACACTGCATGCGGAAGCGCTCATGAAGTACATCCATGAAGAAGCGCTAGACGTGTGAAGGAGACATACCATGGCGAAGCAGGGACAGCACCAGAACGACCACCGCGACCAGGATAAGTCGCGCGGACACAATAACCCGAAGAAGAGCACGTCGATTACCACGGGCACGTACAAGAAGCTGGAAACGCGCCGCAAACAGGCCCTCGCGCACGAGAATCCTGACCCGCAGGCGCAATATGCTCCAAACGAATGGCATGACTACGACGATCCCGCGCTGAAGAATATCTCGAAGCGTGACCGCATCGGCGACAGCGCGCGGAGCGGCAGCGACTCGAACAGCGACCACAAGACCAGGGGGACATTGATATGGGCAGCGAACAGCATCCGACCGATTGGAAAGACATCCCGCCGGAATGGGACCAGGATTTGCATCCGGACGGCTCGCCGGGCGAATACCAGGGCGCCCGCGAACTTGAGCCAGGCAAGGCCGGGCTGACAGCCGAGGCAATCAAGGCGTTGCAGCAGGGGCCATTGCGCGAGCTGACCAATGAGCAGCTTCGGGAGATTCCGATATTGCCCGTGGGCAGTCGCCTGCGCCAGGGGGCGACGTATCTCGACCTGAACGACCCGCAACGGCATCCATTCACGGCGATGGGGGACATGGTGGCGGGAGTAAACAACTACTATGTACCTAAAGACAACATTGACTATACCCTGTGGAACCGCCTCGTCGGCGTGACCAATCCTGAGCGCCTCGACATAGCGGATGGGCAGGAGCAGGGGTAGCGGGTAACGACGCTGGTTCGTGGTATACTTCCACCGTCCCGCTGCATCGGGAAGGAGTATGGATTCGATTCGGTATAGCAGCGCTGTCAAGAGCGAAGATGCGCTCGCCACGGAGAAATAGAGCGACACCACCATGACGACGCCTCCACAACAGCCACCCTACGAACCCTACGGACAACAACCGCCACCTGGATATGGACAACAGCCGCCGTATGGGCAGCAACAACCACCGCCCGGATATGGGCAGCCGCCCGGACCACAGGGCTATGCGCCACCGCCACCGCCGCCACCCGGCGCGGGCAGCCAGTGGGGGCCATCGAGCATCGGCATCGAGCCGAATATCTCGGCTGGCCTGGGGTACCTTTTCGGGATCGTGGCGATCATCTTCTTCTTCATCGAGAAGCAGAATCGCTTCGTCAAGTTCCACACCGCGCAGGCGATTCTGCTGGCTATTGCCTACCTGGTGCTGTGTGTGCTTTGGTTTATCGGTTTCACGGTGCTTATCCTCGGCAGCGCCGCGGGCGCCAGTAGCGACGTGACCACAGGCAATGCCATTGCCGGATTCGGCACGATACTGCTGGTGCTCTGCATCGTCGCGGTGGCGCTGGTCTATCTGGCCTTGTGGATCTGGGGAATGGTCGCGGCGTTCAGCGGGCGTGTGGTCAAGTTCCCGTTGATTGGCGCGATCGCCGAGCGCTGGGCCGGTGGGCCAGTCGTTCCGGTCGCTCCCTATGGGCCATACGCGCCACCGCCGCCCGCGTACTGAGGCGAAAAGCCGCGCTGGCAACGGCGCGGCCTATGCGTCGCCCTCGGCGTGCGGGGCGATTTCCCCGATGCCGTGCTTGTGGTACTCGATCTTGAGGCAGCGATTCTGCACCACCTTCAGCCCGGCGTCGCTGGCGCGCTTGGCCGCCGCGTCATTCACGACGAAGAGCTGCGTCCAGAGCACATCCGCGCCGACGGCGATGGCCTGCTCTGCCACCTCGGGCACGAACTCCGAGCGGCGAAAGACGTTGACGATCTCCGGGCGCACCGGCAGATCGGCCAGCGAGGCATAGACCTTCCGCCCCAGCACCTCCTGCCCGGCAATCGTCGGGTTCACCGGGTAGATCTCATAGCCCCGCGCCTGCATGAATTGCGAGACATCATAGCTGGGTCGCTCAGGATTGCTGGAGAGGCCAACGACGGCGATCCGCCGGTAGCGTGTCAGGATGTCGCGGATGCCCTCACTGTCGGTCACAATTGGCACAAAGCTCCTCCTTACCGATGCACAACCAATGAGCACACGCCAACGCTTCAGATTGTATAGCATGATACTACAGCGCACGTACCGTCTACGCAACTGAGGCGACCGAAGATTAGCGCGCCATTCGCAGCAGTGGGGCGATATCAAAGCGCAGCTTGCCATGCGCCGCACGGAGCGCCTCTTCGGCGGCGGCGGGGTTTTCGGCGCGGGCGAAGATGAAGCCAAGATAGCTGCTGCCCTCCGGCAGCGGCGTCACCACGGTATGCGGGCGAATGCTGATCTCGATCCCGGTGATATTGGGCACCGCCTCGGCCTCTTCGACGCCATGCACCGCGCGCAGCACGCCGCCCTTCGGAATCGGGATCATCATGACCCCGGCGCCTTCGCCGATGCTCTCCAGCGAGGGCAGCTCCATGCGTAGCGCGTGCCGCAGCAGCAACTCTTCGAGACACATGCCAGCGCCAAACTCCAGAATGGTCGAGCAGAGGCCGCCAATCGAGCGCCCGGCAATCTCCACCATCCACGGGCCGTGCTCGTTGATGCGCAGCTCGGCGTGGATGGGCCCGTCGCGCAGGCCAATGGCGGCGGCGGCCCGCCCGGCGCAGTCGGCGATGGCGGCCTGGGTTTTGACTGGCAGGCGCGATGGCGTCGTGTAGATCGTCTCCTCGAAGAAGGGGCCGTCGAGCGGGTCGGGCTTATCGAAGATCGCCAGCACGTGCAGCCCATCCTCTCGCAGCAGCCCATCCAGCGCGACCTCCACGCCGGGGATGAAGTCTTCGACCAGGATATCGGTCGTCTCGCGCGCGTTGCCGTCGTCCAGCAGGATGCGCTCCAGCCGGGCAACGGCGGCGACGAGCTCGTCGGGCGAGTTGGCGCGAATCACGCCACGGCTACCGGAGAGGCGCAGCGGCTTGACCACGCAGGGGTATGTCACCTGCCGTGCGATCTCGTGCGGGTCGGTGGTCAGGGAGAAGCGGCGGAAGACTGGTGATGGCACGCCCGCCGCCGCCATCAGCCGCCGCATGACGCCCTTATCGCGCGCCGCCTCCGCCGCCTCGGGCGGATTCCACGGCAGCCCTAGCGCCGCGTTGGCCCGTGCGGCAAGGATGGTGGCGCTGTCGTCCACCGGCACGATGGCGTCGAAGGGCTGACGCGCATGCGCCGCTTTGAGCGTGGCGACCGACGTTTCGATATCGGCGAAGTCGAGCGCGAGTTGTACGCCCCACTCCTCGGCCAGCGCCTTCGGCAGATCCAGCCCGCGAATAACCTCGGTGTCGAGGTGTTGCGCCGCGTCGAAATACGCGCCCGCGCGGTAGGTGGCGGGCGTCATCAGCAACAGCAGGCGCTTTCGCCCAGTTGGCTTGATCTCCTCTGGTACTGCCGTCATACGACCCTCCTGCTACGCTACGAGCGCGGGCAATAGACGCAACTGGCTGCCTTCGCGGCATAGGCGAGATGGGTGGTAACCCACCTTCGCGGCATGAATGCCGCGGCTAATCTCGTCCGTCCCATGCACGTCGCCGCTCTATCTAATTCTACCCTGCCTTGACGCAGGTCGTCGGGTCTGCCGCGCCATCCGTTGCGACGGCGAGCCACCAGGTCTTGGCGTTGAGCGGCGCAAACGCTATGCCGCTGCCGGTCGTGTCCCCGCTGGCAATCGCGCCGCTGGCGAGCGTGCTGCCCTGACACCCGCCACTATGGAGGCTCCACTGGGCGGGTTGCTTCGTCGTCGGCGCGGCCAGCGCGACATGCACCTTGGTGATGACGATGCCCTCGTAGAGGGCGATGCCCAGGCCGACGCCCTGGTCTACCTTGTCTGGCTCGTAGAGATCGAAGTACTGGCGCATGTTGTTGAGCGGATGGCCGCAGGCGGTGACGGCGGCATTGGGCGCGGCGGATTGCAGCACGACGACGTACCAGTTAGCGTCCACGGGTAGCGCAACATTGGCGCCTTTATCGGAGCCGCCCGGCGCCACTACTGCTGAGCCACCCGTTGGCGCATTCGATGTCAGCGGCGCCACGACCTTGCCGTAGCAGCCACCTTCGCGCAGTTGCGCGGGCGTCTGCGGGCTGTCATAAGGTACGAGCGCGCCGTGCATATAGACGACGACATGCGCGCCATAGGCTGGCGTCAGCGTCGCCTGGCCGAGCGTCGTAGCGTTGCCACTGGCGCTGAGCGTCACCTGGACGGGCTTGCCCAGCGCGGGTGGATTGCCTCGCGTGCCACAGGCGGAGAGGGCGATCACAGCCAGCGTCACCAGCAGAAACAGCGGCGCCACCCAGCGCCGCGCGAAGTATTTTCGATATCTCATACACCGCCTACTGGCATACTTTCGGGCATCGCGGCGGCAAGTCCCGCCAGCGCCCGTATCGCCCCGGCCATCTCATCCGCCGTGCGGGCGAAGGTGACGGGCGCTGGCGCCTGGGCGCGGAAATCCTCCACCGTCACATCGTCGAGGAAGCGCTTGCCCGCGTTATCGAGCATCACGCGCGGCAGCAGCAGCAGGTCATCGCCGGTGAAGTCGCCGCATTGTTCGCGCACCTCATCCAGCACGTCCTGCCCGCAGAGCAGCCCCGCCACGGTCACGACAGGCCCGAAAAAGCGGTTCTCGATTGGCATCACCCGCACCTCGCTATTGCCGATGCGGCGCAGGTCGCGCGCTATCCGCTCGATGACCGGTCGCGCCATCGCGCTGGTGGCGATGCCGATGCGGCGGGGCGCGGGTAGCGATTCGGGCAGCGTCTTGCGGGCGGCGCGCCAATCCTCCAGCAGCTTGCGCGTCATGCCGACGCCGTTCTCGATCTGGGCGTAGCTGCCATAGTGGCGCGCGGGCGGGAAGGGGCGCTTCGTCACGTAGTACCACTCATCCGAGAGGTAGACGAACGGCATTCCGCGCGCGCCCGGCTCGGCGGCGAACTGACGTTGCCAGCGTTCGACGCGCGCCATCACGTCTTCGGCTTCATCGCGGCGGAAGGAGCGCATCGTCGGCAGCCCCTCGACCTTGAGCATGTTGTTGTACTTCGTCAGCCCAACCGGCACGGCAGAGATGGATTCGACGATGGGCCGCAGCGCCGCGAGGTCGCTAATGCTGCGCTCTAGCTCGTCGCCGTCGTTGATTTCGGGACAGAGGACGAGCTGGGTGTGGCAGGTGATGCCGAGGCCGCCCAGCCGCCGTATTTGATCGAGAATCTCGCCGGAACGCGGGCCATCCACCATCTTGCGGCGCAGGTCAGAATTGGTCGTATGCACCGAGACGTAGACCGGACTGAGCCGCTGCTCTTCCAGCCGTCGCCAGTCGGCCTCCTTCAGATTGGTCAGCGTGATGAAGTTGCCGAAGAGGAAGCTGTAGCGGTAGTCGTCATCCTTGATATAGAGCGACTCGCGCATGCCCAGCGGCAAGCCGCGCTGGGGCTGGTGGCGCTCCGGCAACCCCTTGATGAAGCAGAAGACGCACTTGTTGGCGCAGATGCGGATGAAGGGCGTAGGCTCCTCGCCGAAACGGATGCCCATCTCGTCGTCCGGCGCCTTCGCCACCAGCACCGTGCGCGCGCGTCCGTTACGCTCGATGCCCAGCAGCAGCTCTTCCTCGGCGGCGTAGAACTGGTAGTCCAGCAGGTCGCGCACGGGATTGTCATTGATAGTTCGTAACAGATCGCCCGGCTGAATGCCCGCGAGATCGGCGGGACTCTCCGGCACGACCTCGCGTACCCACCCATAGAGCTTTGGCATTGTCTCTCGAAATCCTAGACGTAACAGAATATCTCAGGCGCAGCGCATCGCGCCGATGATGTCCTCAAAAGTCTCACAAAATGTATGCCCAACCCTGAAGTATAGCCGCCTTGCGCCGCGCGCGTCAAACCACACCCACCAGGTTGTCCAATATTTTCGCAAGGTCCATAGCCATACGCGCGACTATCACTCAGGAGGGTAGAATCTATGCTAGCCAACCCAATACCTGATGAGACACTCACCGGAAGCGAAGGCGCGCCGATGCCGCTTGCCAGCCAGATAGAGGCGCTGTTCAGCCGCGCCGAGCCGCGGTTGCAGCGGCTCGCCCGCGCGCGACAGGTCGCGCCCGACGCAATAGACGACGTGATCCAGGAAACGCTGCTGGAAGCCTGGAAATCGCTGGAGCAGCTGCGCGACGAGACACGCTTCGCCGCCTGGCTGGATGGCATCTGCCGCAACGTCTGTCTGCGCTACCAGCGCAGGCAGGGCATCCTGCGGACGCGCGAGACCCCGTTTGACCTGAGCGCGAACGATCCAGATGATGAAACCGCGCTCGCCATGCAGCTTGCCGATCCCGACTCGTTCGACCCCGCTGAGGAGCTGGGCCGCCACGACATGGCCGTGCTGCTGGATCGCGCGCTCGGCTATCTCTCGCCAGAGAGCCGGACGGCGGTGGAGCAGCACTATCTGGCGGAGGCGCCGCAGCGTGAGCTTGCCGCACGCATGGGTCTCTCGCTGAGCGCGCTGGAGGCGCGGCTGCACCGGGCGCGGGGTCAGCTGCTCCAGGTTCTCAGCCACGACCTGCGCGACGATGCCCTGGCGCTGGGGCTGGCGATTCTCCCTGCCGATGCCCTTGGCTGGCGCAAGACCCAGATTACCTGCTTCTTGTGTGGCCGGACGCTCATGCAGGGTATATTCGAGCCGATGGCAGGCGGACGCATCAACATGCGGCTCCGTTGCCCCACCTGCCAGACGGAGGCGATCAACACGCTTGGCCTCGTCGATCTGGCACAGGCGCGCTCCTTCTTGCCAGCCACCAAAAAGACGATTCAGCAGATCGGCCAGACCATTCTGGATGCGCTACCCTCTGGCAGCATCGTCATGCAGTGCTGGATATGCCAGCGGCCCATCACATTGCGGGTGATGCGTTGCTCCGATCTCGCCCCTGAATACGGAGTGCACACCCGGCTTCAATCGAGTTGTGGGTGCATAACGTCGGGCGTCTTCGCCGTATCGCCCTATGGAGCGCTCCCCGAGGTCCGCGATTTCATCTTTGGAACCAGCGCCATTATCATCCTTCCTGAGCTGGAGATGACATATGCTGGGCAACGCGCGATCCGCTTTGGCGTGCTCAGCCCCGCCGATGGAAGGCGCCTCTACGTCTACGCCGACTACCAGACACTGCTGCCACTCGCGGTCATCATCGAATAGCCGTTTCGCTGCTATTTCACCACGTTATCTCTGTCATCATTAGAAGGACTGTGCTCCATGTCTGCGCTAGAAACCCCGACGGAGACCGCCACGCCCGCCCGTGGGTCCGGGCCGCTCATCAACCGCAACTTTGCCTTGCTTTGGACGGGGCAATCCATCTCCTTCATCGGCGATGCGCTGCTCGATTTCACCTTCGCGCTCTGGATCGCCTTCGATCTCGGACGCGGGCAGTCGTGGGCGCCGCTCGCGGTGAGTGGCGTGCTGGCCGCCTCGTCGGTGGGAACGCTGGTCATCGGCCCGATCTCAGGCGTCTTCGTGGACCGCTGGGATAAGCGCCGCACGATGATGGCCGTCATTCTGGCCCAGGCGGTTCTGACCGCCGCACTGCTGCTCTTTGCCGACCTGACGCCGCTGCCATTCTTCCCCGGTGGCCATCCCTCGCTCACCATGAAGCTGGTGGCGCTCTATGTCGTCATCTTCCTCGTCTATGGTCTCGCGCAGTTTGCCCGCGCGGCGCGCACCGCGCTCATCGGCGATATCGTGGCCGAGCCTGACCAGCCGCAGGCGAGCGGGCTGATCGAGACGATGTCGGGCCTCTCGTTCATCATTGGCTTTGGCGTCGCGCCGCTGCTCTTCGTGCCGTTCGGCATCGGCATTGCGCTCCTCGCCGATGCGCTCTCGTTTATGCTCGCCTTCCTCGCGATTCTGGCGGTCCATGCGCCGCCCTCGGCGCGTAGCGTGAAACGGGGCGAGCGCGGCAACGTCCGCCGCGAATTCGTCGCGGGGTTGCGCTTTGCGCTCGGCAATCTCGTCACGCGGACGCTGCTTATCACGCTGGTGATCGTGCTGTTTGGGTCGGGCGCAATCAATGCGCTCTTTGTCTTCTTCGTGGCGCAGGATCTGCACGCCTCAGAGCAGGCAATTGGGCTTTTCCCGGTGCTGCTTGGCGTGGGGGCGGTGCTGGGGTCGCTACTTGGCGGCGTGCTGGCGAAGCGCATTGGCCTGGTGCGCATCTTCTGGGGGTCCATCGTCCTGGTAGGGATCGCCGCGATTGCGCTCTCGCGCCAGACGGCGCTGGTCCCCGGCCTCGTCTGCGCCTTTCTGGTTGGCATACCCAACGGCTCGCTCAATGTGGCGCTGATGCCACTGGTGCTGCGCGTCACGCCGAAGGAGATGGTTGGGCGTGTAATGAACGTGATCGAGCCAGCGATGACCGTCGCGCAGGTGACCTCTATCGCCATCTTCGGCACGCTCGCCAGCACGGTCTTCGCCAGCTTCCACGCTGACCTGCTGGGGCAGGCGTTCGACGCCTACGACGCACTCATCCTCCTCGCGGGGCTGCTCTGCCTGCTGGCGGGCGCGCTTGCCTACACCAGCCTGCGCCGCGCCGACGTAACCCTACGCACCGCGACGCCGTAGTATTGTGCGTGTGCATCGCGATAGGACATTTGCGTCGAGGTCTGGAGCGGCGGCATCGCAGACGCCAGCGTCAAGGATATGACTTGTGCCGAGGCAAATGCAGGAGACACGCCCTACAACGATGGATATGGTGACCAGGGGGCGGGCGCGCATGGGCAGCCTGCCCGCCTTTGCCATCTTCGTGGCGCTTGCCCCGCAACCAGACCAGGCAAGGCATGAGCCACTGCCTGGCTTTCTCGTGCCGGTTGTCGTTATCTTTGGCGGGACCATCGCATTCACCATGTTGTGGGTCATCGGGATGGTCACCGGGCGATTGCTTGGCTTGCGTCCGCCCTGGTGGCGCATGCTGATCGCGGCCTACCTTGGTGGGTCGTTGGGCGCTGGCTTCGCCACGGCGGTTGGCGCGCAACGGTTCAAAGATGTCGCGGCACCACTTGTCTACTTTACGTCCGTCCTGATCGCCTCGATGCTCTTTACGGTGTTGTTCGAGTTGATCGCGCTCTCACTCAGCCCCGCGGCGGCACAGCAGCGCGGTGTCTCTATTCCTAATCCATTCCGCGCGCTCCGTCGTTTCTTCGCCCGCTGGGCGCGCTACCTCCAGATCACCGGGATTATTGCCCGCTATGGCCTGGGACCGTATCTGGTGGGCCGACGAGACGCGAATAGCGCGCAGCGGCTCTGGGCGAGAGTACGCCTGGCGCTGACTGAGGCAGGCGGCGCATTTGTGAAGCTTGGACAGGTGCTATCTACCCGCTCCGATCTCTTGCCACCTGAGGCGATTAGTGAGCTGTCGCGGCTGCAAGATAACGTGCCGCCCGCCCCGCCCGCGGCCATCGAGACGATGCTCATCCACGAGCTTGGCGCGCCACCCGCCGAAGTATTCGCCGTGTTCGACGACAAACCCGTCGCCGCCGCCTCCATCGCCCAGGCGCATACCGCTGAGCTCACCACGGGCGAGCGGGTGATTGTCAAAGTGCAGCGGCCGGGAATCCGCGAGCCGGTGGAGCGTGATCTCGATATCCTCATCCGTATGGCGCGCACCATCGAGGCCCGGGCGGCCTGGGCGCGCGGCTTTGGCGTGGTCGATCTGGCCCAGGGCTTCGCGGCAAGCCTGCGCGAAGAACTCGACTTCCGCGTGGAGGCGCGCAACATCGGCGCGGTTGCCGCCAGCCTCGATGCGACTGGTGGTATGGGGCCGCCGACGGGCGTAGAGGTACGTGTTCCCCGCGTCTATGCTGGGCACTCTACCGACCGCGTGCTGGTTATCGAGTTACTGGATGGCGTGAACGTGCGCGAGGCTGGCCCACTGATCGAGCAGCTTGGTCTCTCACGTGCCACGCTGGCGGGTGCGCTCTTGCGCTGCTTCCTACGCCAGATTCTGCGTGAAGGCACATTCCACGCCGATCCACATCCAGGCAATGTCATGATTCTGCGCACCGGGCAGCTTGCTCTGATTGATTTCGGCTCCGTCGGCAGGCTCGACCCGCTGCAGCAGGCGGCCATCAAGCGCTTGCTTGTCGCGATGGATCGCCGCAATGCGGCGCTGCTCACCGACGCTCTGCTCGATCTTGCCCAGGTGCGCGACATCCGACTCGACGAGGATAAGCTAGAGCGCTCGCTTGCCCAGCTCATGGCCCAACGTCTCGGTCCTGGCATGGATCCTGGCCCTGAGTTGTTCGTTGATCTCTTCGCCCTGCTGTTGGACTACGGTCTCGCCTTCCCACCAGTCATCGGCGGCGTTTTCCGCGCGCTCGTCACGCTGCAGGGGACCATTGCATTGCTTGCCCCCGACTTCGAGATCGTCGCCGCGGCGCGGACCATCGGCGCGGAATGGATGCAGGACTCCTTCGGGCCAACCTCGTTGCGTCGCGCCGCCACCGATGAGATGCTGGGAATCCTCCCACTGATCCAGCGCTTGCCGCGCCGCCTCGACCGCATCACTGCCGCGCTCGAGCGCAGCCAGTTCACCGCGAACGTCCGCCTCTTTTCCGATGAGCAGGATGCCCGGCTGATCACGCGCATGGTGAGCCGTGTTGTGCTGGCTTTCATGGGTGTTGGCATCGCGATAGCCTCGGTGCTGCTGCTCGGCCTGAGTGGCAGCCCCCGCATCACCTCAACGCTGAGCGTCTTCCAGCTGTTCGGCTACTTTGGCCTCTTCTGCAGCGCCGTACTCCTGCTGCGGGTCATCGTCGCCATCGCGCGGGATCGGGCAGGATGAGATTGCGGCAAAATTGCCGCAAGGTTTGAACTTGCTGGTATGCGCGACGGCAGCCAGCATCAAGGAGAAGTTCATGACGAACACCTTGCATCGCACGTTTGTTGATCGCCTGAATGACGGCTTCATCGCGACGCTGCTGCGCCTTGGAGTCAAGATAGGGACGGCATCGCTGCTGACTGTGCGCGGTCGCAAGAGCGGCCAACCGCATACGGTTCCGGTGCTCGTGGTGGAACAGGATGGGCAACGCTGGCTGGTCGCGCCATATGGCGTGGTACAGTGGGTTCGCAACATCCGGGCTGCGGGAACGGCCATGCTCACCCACGGACGCCATTCGGAGACAATCGCCGTGACCGAGCTGTCGGCGTGGGAGGCGGCGCCTGTGCTCAAGCAGTATCTTGCGTTGCAACGCGCCGCCGATATTCAGAAGAACTTCGACGCCACGAAAGACTCTCCTGTCGAGGCTTTTGAGCGCGAGGCGGCTCGCCACCCAGTCTTTAGCATAACGACTGTGGAGTAGGGTCCTCCAACTGGACCGCGTTGGGGGCAAAGCAGGACGATTCTCCCAGTGTCGCCGGTACGAATGGCTGCCTGTTTTGACGAGCGAGGGGCGAGACAATACCATGAAGCCACTGAAAGCGATGAGACAGTGGCGAATTAGGTAAGCGACAGCCGGAAAGCCAGCAACTGAAGGAGAATACAACGATGGCCAAGACGAAATCCAGCAGCGCGAGCCACGAATTGAAACATGCCGCCGCCGAGGGGCACAAGGCGGCCAAGGCGGTGCATAAGGTAGACAGCAGCGTCTACATGGCCGAGGTGCTGGCCAGCGGCAACCCGAAACGCATCCGCCGCTATTTCTTCCGCAAATGGGCCTACAAGCTCTTTGGCAAATTCATGGGCAAGACAATCAACAAGATATAGGCGGACCTATCCCCCTCTCCCCGCGGGGAGAGGGGGAACCAGACATGGCTACGACGGCCAGCGGGGGTCGTCGGGAGTGAGGCTGTAGACGAGTGTGCTGCGCAACTCGCCGTTGGCGTCTCTCGTGTCGTTACGCAGGAGCGCTTCGCGCACAAAGCCCAGCCGCTCAGCCACCGCCGCGCTCCGGGTGTTGCGCGCATCACAGCGAATCATCACGCGCTGGGCGCCCAGCGAGGTGAAGGCGAAGTCGGTCAGCAGCTTGACCGTCTCGGCGACGTGGCCACGCCCCTCAGCGCTGGCGCGAATCCAATAGCCGATCTCGAACGCGGGCACATCCCAGCCGCGAATATGCAGACCTGAGCCGCCCAGGTAGCGCCCGCTGCTGGCCTCGAAGATGCCTACCGTCAAGTCATCCTCCCGCAGCAGCCAATTCGCCTGAGTGCGCAGGATGAAGTCACGCGTATCCTCGACGGTCTGGTGCTGTATGACCCATGGCAGCCAGGGCCAGAGGTGCTGGCGCGACTCCTCGACAGCGGCGAAAAGCTCGTCCGCATCCTCCAGCCGATAGGGACGCACGACAACCCGTGGACCGCGCAGCTCCTCGAAGAGCGGTATCAGTGTTTTGTGCCGGTACTGTTCCATCAATGATGATCCCTTCTAATCGTCTATGAGTCCGGTGATGCTTCGTGTTCCAGCCGATATCATATGCTATCAGCCATTCAAGCTGCATTTCCCGACTGCTCTCGTCAAACTGAAGGGGGAGATACATATCATGGACCCCAGAGCCATTGCCGATGGGACGCTGGCCGCGCTGGAAGCGGGCCAGTATATCGCGCCCAATGGCACGACCGTTGCCATTCGCGACGCCCTTGCCGCCTGCGTGGGCAAGACGCGCTACTACGAGCCTGACGACCTGAGCGCAATGCTCAGGCAGGTGGTGGCCCAGCCCGGCGCTCTCACGACGACCTTCGCCGTCACGAACGAGACGACGCTCCAGGCCTGCGCTCGGCTCGTTGCCAGCCAGCAGTATCAGCGCATCGGCGTCCTCAACTTCGCCTCGGCGCGAAAACCCGGCGGCGGCTTTCTGCGTGGCGCACGTGCCCAGGAGGAAAGCCTGGCACGCAGCTCGGGCCTCTACTACAGCCTGCGCCAGTGCCCGCAATTCTATGACTTCCATCGCGCCCAGGATACCGCGCTCTACTCCGACCGCATGATTTACAGCCCGGCCTGCCCAGTGCTGCGCGATGACGAGGGCAACTGGCTGGCGCAACCGTATACGGTAGACTTCATCACCAGCCCGGCGCCGAACGCGGGCGCGGTCACGCGCAACGAGCCAGCCAATCGCGGGCGCATCGTGCCGACCCTCACCGAGCGCGCGGGTAAGGTGCTCGCCCTCGCCGCTCACTATCGGTGCGAGGCGCTGGTGCTGGGGGCGTGGGGCTGCGGCGTCTTCCAGAACGACCCCGCGACCGTCGCGCGCATCTTCGCGAGCTACCTCAACCCGGATGGCATCTTCGGCGGACGATTCCGCTATGTGCAGTTCGCCGTCTTTGACACATCACACGCGCGGGATACCTTTGGCGCGTTTGCGATGCGCTTCGCTGGCTTTCCCAGCGCCTGAGCGAGACTGAGCGCGTGGGAACCAGAACCACATCCGCGCCGTCTAATTGTCTGTTCACCTCGCATAGCCCGGAGAATGCCTGGACGTGCTGTTGAGATACAGGAGTTGCGCGATGCGTCGTTCTTTCCTATTGTTTCGGTCATTCCTATCATTCCTATCATTTCCATCATTTCCATCATCTCGACAAGCGACGGGGCCGCGGCTGCGCGCGACATCGCTGCTGGTGGTAGGTGCGGTCTGCCTGCTCGGCGCGCTGGCTCTGGCCGGGTGCGGCGTCACCACCACCAACGTCGGCGGAGGCGGCGATGGCTCGCAGCCGACCGCAACTTCCGGTGTCAACCATGGCGGAACGATGTCGGTGAAACCGTGTCCCGGCGCTTCGGTCACGTCGGCCCCATCGCCGACGATTGTGCTGACGCTGAAGGACTCCTACAAGACGACGCAGGTGCACGTCGGCGACACGCTCGAGGTGCAGCTTGACGCGAAGACCCACTGGACCACACCTGCCCACGGCGCGACCTCTGTGCTCGCAGCCATTCAGCCACAGGGCGGCATGGACGAAGCGTCGCAGACCTGCCAGTGGTTCTACAAGGCGGCGGCGACTGGCAAGGTCACGCTGGACTTTACCGGCGCGCCACTCTGCGATCCCACGCAAGCCTGCCCGGCCATCGCGCGCGCTGAACAGTTCACGATCCAGGTATCCTGAACCCCCGCTTCGTGCATTCCCTTCCTCGTACGCCCTTTTCCCGCGCCAGCGGGCACATAGCGGTTGGGGGTCCGTGGCTGGTAGAATGACGGTGACACGTTGGCGTACGCCACTGTACGCCACAGATGTCCTACCACCAGCCGCGCTCCGTGGCGCGTGTGGCGAGCGATTCTGCCATACGCAGGAAGGGATGCAAAGAACATGGGCAAACTGATTGATAAGCTCCAGCAGGTAAGGCAATCTTCCAGCTCGGGTATTGGATTTTTTGGCCGCTCCCAGGCTGCCGCGTCGAAGCCGCGTCCGGCGGCGATTGTGGTGAGCGTTGGCGCGAAGGATACCGCCGCCGCGCAGTCTGCGGTGAAGGCCGGGGCCGATGCGCTGCTCTTCACCGGCTGGACGCCCAAGAGCGACCTGAGCGCATTTACGGCGGCAACCAGCGCGGGCACGACGCTGCTGGGTGTTGGGTTGGCCGAGGGCGAGAGTGGCGGCTACGGCACGCTCAAGCAGCTTCGGGACGCGGGCGCGAGCTTCGCGGTCGTCGGCGCGGGCGCGTCGGCGCATATGCTCTTCGAGGAGTTGGACCACTTCGACCGCGTCGTGGCATTCGATGTGCCCCGCGATGATATGGCGCTGCTCCTGCTGCGCGTGCAGAATCTCGCGCCAGCCCAGGTGGCGCTGCTCCGTGTCGGGCTGAGCGCCAGCGACATCGCGAAAATGTCCGTCGCGGACTACACCCGGCTCAAGTTCGCGGTGGAGTCGCTTCGCTTCCCGGTGCTGGCGACGTTGGATGGCGCGCCGGAGACACATAGCGTTCCCATTCTCGCGCGGCTCGGCTTCGCCGGGCTGATGCTCTCAGGTGCGGGTGTCGGGCCGGATGCGCTGGGCACGCAGGTCACGACGCTGCGTGAGGAGCTGGAGCGCACGCCTATCACCCACGACGAGGCGGGATCGGCTCTCATCGGCGGTCTGGTCGGCCTCCAGGGGAGTGGGCTCTCGCCACAACGCGAGCCGCAGCGGGAGCCAGAGCGCGACCCCGACCACGAATAGCGGCGACTGATCGCTTTCGCTGCCCTATGATCTCGTGCTTATCGCGCGCATTGCAGCCCGGATGCACTACAACGTTGTACTACCAATGGCTGAATATGATACACTCGGCTGGGTACGCAACAGGGTGAGGATCACCCTCGGACGTTGTATGTGTTCGCCGATCAGCGCGGTGGCGAGGAGCCGTCGTGCGCGACATCCAGCGTGGGAGACAGAGGGGAATGGGCACAGGCCGTTGGGACGATGATGGTCGCCGGGATCAGGGGCGGTCTCCACGAAACAGACGTATGGATGATGACCCGCGTCAGGGCCGGGTGGGCTCGCGCGATGGCGGTTCAAGCGGATGGGATCGTTCGTCACGCGATGGGTCGCGTTATCCACGCCGCGACGTGGATGATCGGGATAACGGCGGGCGCGGCGGCTCCTCCTATAACCGCGGCGGGCGCGCTGGTAGCTCCAATCGTGGCGGTTGGGATGACCCACGCGGCAGCCGCGGCGGCTCGCCAGATCGCTCGGGTGATCGCTCGATGCGTGGCGGGCGTCCGCCTGTGCGCGGTGGCCCTGGTGGCCCTGGTGGCCCTGGCGGCCCTGGTGGCCCGGGATACTCCGGCTCCTCGCGCCGACCGCCACAGGGGCAGGGCGGCGGCCTCTGGGGGGATGAGCCGCGCGGTCGCCCACCCATGCGCGATCCGCGTGACCCACGCGCCGCGCGTGCAGGTGGCAGAAGGCCTATGGCGCCTGAGCCGGAGACAGGTGAGTTCACCTTCGGCAAGAGCGCTGGCATCGTTGTCGGTATGTTTCTGCTGGGCATTGGCATCGCCTTTATCTATTTCATGGTCAGTCGGCCCACGCCGCAACTGGACAACACGCCAGCCGTGCCTACCAACACCGTGCCAGCGGTAACACCGAGCACCGCGCCAACCGTGAAGCCGTCACCCACAGGACACGCCTCCGGCGCTGGCCCCGCGTACGTGGTGGTGGGCGCTGGCGCTATCGGGTAGCATCGCGGTGTAATGAGAAGTGGATTTCAGGAAGGCAGCAACGGGTATGAGCGACGCAACGCCACAGGCTTCGGTCGAGGAGCGGCTGCGCAACGACCTCAAAGATGCGACACGCCAGCGCGATCAGGTGCGGATGGATACGATTCGCATGGCGCTGGCGGCATTCCGCAATGAAGAGGTCACCGGCTCGCGCCACGAGCTGACCGAGCAGGAGCGCCAGGCCATCCTCGATAAGCTCATCAAGCAGCGCCACGAGTCCGCCGAGCTATTCCGCACCGCCAAGCGCGACGAGCTGGCCGCGAAGGAAGAGCGCGAGGCGGCGATGCTGGCGGCATACCTCCCCGCGAAGCTGACCGACGACGAGATTCGCGCGGTGGTCTCGCGGCTCATTGAAGAGCAGGGAAAAGACTTCCGCAAGGTGATGCCGCTAGCCTCGAAGGAGACGAAGGGCCACGCCGACGGCAAGCGCGTCAGCGAGATCGTCCGCGAGATGACCAGCTAGCGATCAGTGGGGCAACATACACACCTGACGCGTGGGAGATCCTGTCTCCGTGTTGCCGGGCTTTGCCTTGATGGAACTGCTGCGCACCAGATATTACACCCACTCTCCGTTGTATTCGCTTGCCTTGCGAAGCCTTCTCCGCTATGATGCTTCCCGTGAAGAAAGGAAGCGCGCATGCGTAATCGAGGCATAACTTCTGTCGTTGAAGGGTTCATTCGGTGGCGCTGGCCGCGCTTCGTACTTGCTATCATCGCACTCATTCTTGGGACGATTTTTATGCTGAGCGCCTTCGGCGACGCCGAGGTCAAGAGTGGCCATGCAGTGCGGGTTGGCGGCATCGAGACGTTAACCAATTCCTCCACGGGCGCCTATGTGTCTAGTCGTATCACCTTCGTGGGCAACACTGTGGACTATTTCTACAATCGTGCTGATTTTACGCCGGAACTGACTGACCAGGCAATCTATGCTGCCGACTCTGCCGGCAGGGTGGACTTCTGGTACATCGACTCCCCACTCAGTGGCGCGCCCCATCTGCTTGCGATCCAATTATACTCCGTTGACGGCATCCCCACGACGAAATACGTCACCCAGTGGTACTTGCACCCCGACAACATGCGGAATAGTGGTCTGAGAACCGCGGCGGTTCCGCTTACTATCGCGCTCGCATTTGGGCTGTGGGGCGCCCTTGTGCCACCACTGGTGCGACGAAAGCCGACGGCAAGCGCTTCAGCGAGATCGTCCGCGAGATGACACGGCATAATCAATACCAAAATATAGACCGAGTCCCTTGTCGAAAGCAGGCTCCATTTGTGGGAGCCTGCGCTCTTCTTTCCACCACCTCTCGTCTGGATCTGTACATTGTCGCCTGACGTTCCCAAATGGCAGAATACGTGCGGAAGGAGAAGACCATGGCTGGCCAGCGGTGGCGCGAGACGTGCTGGTACGATCCACGTGTGGAGATTCGCCCGTCGGGCATCCAGGGCGGCGGCATGTATGCACGCGCGCGGATTCACGCGGGCGAGACGGTCGCCATCATCGGTGGGACGCCGATGACCGACGCCGAATTCGCCGCCTATCGCGGGACCGTTGAGCGGTATAATGCCTCACAGATTGGTGAAAACCTCCATCTGGTTGACCTGATTCAGACGCCTGACCAGGTGGACGGCTCCATCAACCATTCATGCGATTCCAACCTGTGGATGAACGACGAGGTGACGATAGCCGCGCGCCGGGATATCGCCGCCGGCGACGAGTTGACGCTCGACTATGCGCTGGTGACCAGCGATCCCGACTGGCGGCTGGATCGTCCCTGCCAGTGCGGCTCGCCGCTCTGCCGCCACGTCGTCACTGGGGACGATTGGCGCCTGCCCGACGTGCAGCGGCGCTACGCGGGCCATTTCGCGCCGTTCCTGACAACGCGCATCGAAACGCTCAACAGACGCGACAGACGCGACAGACGCGACAGACGCGAGACAGAAAGATGAGAACAGAGCATGCGACGCCTGCGGTTTCTGCAGTTCGATGTCTTCACCCGCGAACCCTTTGGAGGCAATCAGCTTGCCGTATTCTTCGAGGGCGACT
>Ga0070683_100000199_pt1 | contig 40385 bp, 45 predicted proteins | sample KBSC713LmetaG_FD_64662 | JGI IMG/M metagenome (GOLD analysis project Ga0070683, IMG submission 64662) | Corn rhizosphere microbial communities from Kellogg Biological Station, Michigan, USA - KBS C7.1-3L metaG | ecosystem: Host-associated > Plants > Roots > Rhizosphere ... | reverse complement strand
GGTATGGCGGCCGCCGCCGGATTGCTGGCTCAGGCGGTGCCCGACGGCGACCGTCTGATGCTCGACGGCCAGGTGCTGACGGCCGAGGCGGTTCGTGACGCGCTGCGCGAGGCATGCCGGCGGGGCGGCGCGCCGGCACCCCCGGACGTGATCGTCGCGTCGGTTTGGCAGGGATACGGCCACGAGCCCGGCTCGGGCCCGCTGCCGGCAAACCTGCCGATCGTGATCGACCTCTGGCCCCGCGACGAGCAGTCGGGATGCTGGGCGGACATGACCCGCACGTTCGTCGTCGGTGAGATCGGGGACGACGTGCGGGCGCTCGAACGCCTCGTGCGGACGGCGCTCGAGCGCGCCCGCGAGGCGGTGCGACCGGGGGTCACCGGCCGCGAGCTGCATGAGCTCGTGTGCGACCTGTTCGAGGCCGCCGGGCATCGCACGCAGAGGACTGGCCCCGGTGACGACCCGGACGAGGGGTTCCAGTTCTCGCTCGGGCACGGCGTCGGCCTGGCGGTGCACGAGGCCCCCTCACTCGGCCTGACCGGGCGCGATGGGCTGGTCGCGGGCGACGTGATCGCGATGGAGCCGGGGCTGTGGAAGCGGGGGATCGGCGAGGTGCGCCTCGAGGATCTGCTGCTGGTGACGGAGGACGGCAGCGAGACGCTGACGCGCTATCCCTACGAGCTGACCGCCGGATGACGCGAGACGCCGCCTGTGGCTGCGGGCAGCTTCGTCTGGAGGTGGCCGGCGATCCGATCCGGATCTCCATGTGTCACTGCCTCGGCTGCCAGCGCCGCACCGGCACCGCGTTCGCGATCCAGGCCCGGTTCACCGCAGATCGGGTGCAGGTCGCGGGTCGCTTCAAGGACTACGTCAGGGTCTCCGACGAGGGCGATGAGCGAACGTTTCATTTCTGTCCGGACTGCGGTGCGACGGTCTTCTTCACCACGGCCGACGCACCTGACCTGATCGCGGTCCCGGTCGGCGCGTTTGCCGACCCGTCGTTCCCGCCGCCGACCGTGTCCGTCTACGAGTCACGGCGGCACCCGTGGATCACACTGCCGGCCGCGATCGAGACCGACGCGGCGTGGGAGTCGCTGCGGCCTCTCTACGAGGCCGGCCGCTACGCCGACGTCGCCGACCGCGGGCGCGAGCTGATCGACGCGAATCCGCATTTCGCGGAACTGCTCTACAACGTCGCCTGCTGCGAGAGCCTCGCCGGGCGCACCGCCGATGCCCTGGAGCATCTCAGGCGTGCCATCGACGGCCTCGAGCAGTTCCGCACGCTGGCCTCCGGCGACTCCGACTTCGACCCGATCCGCGACGAGCCCGGGTTCGGGGAGCTGATCGGCTAGCCGCCGGCCGCCGGCGGAGACGGATGCCCGCCGTTCACCGTGGTGCCGCCCCAGTCCTCGGGGGCGACGTCACGCAGTGTCTGTGACAGCGTCCACCGGTGTCCGAAGGGATCCTCGATCGCGCTCTGCCGCTCGCCGTACTCGAAGTCGGTCGGTTCCATCAGCACTCGTGCACCCTGCTCCCGAGCCCGCGCACAGGTCGCGTCCACATCATCCACGCGCACCAGCACCGAGTGTGTCGCCACGCCGCCGCTCGGGCTGACACGGTCGTCCCGCTCGTCCGCCACGATCACCGCCCCCGCGCCGAGGGCGAGCTGTGCCCGGTGCGCGTCGCCGATCCGCACCCGCTCGGTGCATCCCAGCGCCGACTCCAGCCAGGCGACCGCGGCGCGCACGTCGGGATAGATCAGCACAGGCACCACCTGCGCCGACGGGATCGAGCGATTCGCCCGCATCTGTCGATGATACGCCGGAACCGGAAGCCGGCCGGCGGCGTCCGAGGTCTGCATGAGATCGCGCGCCCTGACACCGGTTGTGTGCGTACTTCTCTCGGCGTGTGGCGGCAGGCCGGGAGGCGGCGCCTCGGGCGTGCCCGGACCGGTCGCTCGATCACGATCTTCCTACGAGATCGGCGCCGGCCCAACGCATAGGGTTCGGCGATGCCTGTGAACCTCTTCGCCGGCTTGCCGGTGACCGACTACCAGCGATCGGCAGCGTGGTACGAGCGCTTCCTGGGCTCGGAGCCGAGCTTCACGCCGAACGACGCCGAGGCCGTGTGGGAGCTGGCCGAGCACCGGTTCCTGTTCATCGAAGTGCGGCCGCAGCATGCGGGCCACGCGATGCACACCCTCTTCGTCGACGACCTCGATACGCTCGTCAGCGAGATCGCCGGCAGGGGCATCCAGCCCGCCGGTCGGAAGACCTACTCCAATGGTGTCCGAAAGGCGACGTACCGGGATCCCGACGGCAATGAGATCGGTCTGGGCGGTGCGCCGGTGGAGGACGGCGGGTGAGGCGCGTCGCCGCCCGGTGGGCGACCGTCATGACGCTCGCAGTGTGCACCGCCGCGGCCTGCGGTGGGTCGGGCGGGTCGACCGGAGGCGGCGGCCCGACGACGGTCACGGTCACCGTGACGACGGCGGCCTCGGCGGGCTCGCACCCCGATAGCACGCCCTCCCCGGTCTCCACCACCGAGGCGCCGGCCACGACGCCCGACCGGCTGGCCGATCGGTGCGGTCAGGGACCTGCCTGCGACGACTTCGTAACCCCGAGCGGGAACATCGTCTGCTTCGCCTCCGCCCGTCAGCACGGCTTCGTGGAGTGCGAGATCAAGAGCGGATTGGTGCCTTCACCGCCACCCGACGGCTGCGACCTCGAGCAACCGGGCCTCACGCTGTCCTCGACCGGTCTCGCCAAGCCAAGCTGCCGGTCAGACCCGTCGCCGGCGTGGTTCGACACGCAGATCCCCGTCCTGGCGTATGGCACAACGTGGGCCGGGTTCGGCGTTGCGTGCCGGTCCGGCACAGCGGGACTCCGCTGCACAAACCGCGACAACCACGGCTTCTTCCTGTCCCGTGAGCACTGGTCGACCTTCTGAGCCCTGACCACGGATCGGGGGCGATGGAGCTCCCTCACTCCCCCGGCCGCGCGATTCATGTCCGGCCGGATCTCTGACCTTCGCCGGCGAGGCCGGCAATCGACTCAAGGTCGTCCGCCACCTCAGCGACCGGCTTACGGGTGTCGATCTCGGCGGTTGCACCGGCGCGCAGCAACGGCTCGACCACGTGCAGGTCACGGAGGATGGCTGCGCGCTCCGCGTCCGCCTTGCCGTAGTCGTTCGTCCGCCGGGTGATCACGCGATCGAGCAGCACGTCCACCGGCACGCTCAGCAGAGCGACCGCATGGAACCGAGGGTAGAACTTCCCCTGGTTCGCGACGCATCCCGAGACGAACAACGGAGCGCCGGAGTGCTCGGCGAGCAAGGTCTCCATCCGATCTTCGCGCCACAACCGCTCCGGCCGGGCTTGGCCGGCAATCGGCACGTCCTCACTCCAGTCGCCGTAGTCGGTATCGATCACCCGGTGGCCCCTGCGTGCAAGCTCGGCCAGGGCCGTGGACTTCCCGGTGCCTGACATGCCGGTCACCAGCACGGTCGTCATGGTCGCAGCGCACGCGGCGCTCGGCGGGGTCCGCTCGACGGTTCATGCGAGCGACGCCCCGATGATCCCGATCCGGTAGCCGTCGAGGAGCCGTACGCCGACGCGTTCATCGTCCACGGGGTTGGGATCAAAGTCGCTCCCAGACGAGGCGGGCTCGCTGCTCCGTGCCCTTGATGGCGAACGGCGGCGCTTCCAGGGCGAGTCGATCTCCGTCGAGCTCGACTCGCCGTTCCTGATCCCGCCCCGTCCAGTTCGGGAAGAGACTCATCTCGACCTGGTGGACAACGGATTCGTCCCGGCGCTGGTACCTGCCACAGTAGGAGACGTAGCTCTCGACGGCGCGTGCCTTCTCGTCACCAGTGCCGCCAAACAGGTCACTGGCTGCGAAGGGCCGGCGGCGAGAGCGCGCAATCGAAACTGACATGTGGCCGTCGTCGGTGTAGATCAAGAGGCCGACCGCGTCCCGCCCGAGCGGGTAATCGATGCTCCCGTCATCCGCACGTGTCTCACAGGACACAAGCCGCCAGGCTCCAACCAGAGGATTCTCGGAGACGTCCATATCGCCGACGATACTCCGGTCCGGCGGCCGGGCGGCTAGCCGCGCCCGATGATCTCGATTCGATATCCATCCGGGTCGCGGACGAAGCACAGCCGGCTGCCGCCCTCGCTGATGGTGTACGGCGGGCGCTCGGGCTCGATGCCCTGGCCCTTGAGCTGCTCCAGCGTTGCATCGAGGTCACTGACGCCGACGGCGATGTGGCCGTAGCCGGTGCCGTTCTCGTATGTCCGCCCGTCGTGGTTGAAGGTCAGCTCCAGGACGTCGTCCTGGCCGGGCAGACTGAAGAAGTAGTTGGTCGCCTCGAGTTCGCCGTTGCGGACGATCGGCGTCTCGCGGCCGGGGGTGAAGCCGAGCGCCTCATAGAAGGTGCGGCTGCGATCGGGGTCGGTGATTCTCACCATGGTGTGAAGGTAGGTCGTCATGCGGTGATCGTAGCCCGATCGATCTCACGCGCGGCGAGCCTGCCGCGTTGATCCCGTATGGAACTCCTGATGCTCATCTTCCTGCTGGCCATCGGTCCGCTGGCGGTGGTGTGGGGCGCCGATTCACGGCCCCGTGACACCCGTCCTACGGCGGGCTGGTGGCCGGGCCGTACGGGGCGGAACAACGGGGTCTGACTCCGTGCTGGCCGGACTCACCAGTCGGCCAGCACGTTCTCCTCGATCGACCCGGCGTCGATCGCCCGCTCGAAGGCCGCGACCTCCTCGTCGGGCATCGTGTAGGCGTGCTCAGGCGCGGGGTACTGGTGTCCGCGCACCTCCTCCGAATACGTGCGCACCGCATCGCCGATGGCCTCGCCGATCTCGGCATACCGCTTGACGAAACGGGGCCGGTGCCCGCCCGGTGCGTTGATGCCCAGCACGTCGTGCAGCACCAGCACCTGGCCGTCGGTGTCGGCGCCGGAACCGATGCCGATGGTGGGGATCGAGAGCCGCCGGGTGATGGCCGCGGCGACCTGCGGCGCAACAGCTTCCAGCACCAGCGCGAAGCAGCCCGCGTCCTGGAGGGCGATCGCCGCCAGATAGAGCTGCCGCGCGGTGTCCCGCTCGCGGCCCTGAGCCTTGTGGCCGCCCATCGATGTGGCCGTCTGCGGCGTCAGGCCGAGGTGGCCCATCACCGGGATGCCGGCGGCGACCAGCGCCTTCACCCGGTCGAGCATCGGCCCGGCGCCCTCCAGCTTGACCACGTCGGCGCCGCCCTCCTTGACGAGCCGGCCGCCGTTTCGCACCGCCTCCTCGTCGGAGACCTGATAGGACATGAACGGCAGGTCGCCGACCACGATCGCGCGCGCCACGCCGCGGCTGACCGCCGCCGTCAGCATCGTCATCTGGTCCATGGTGGCCGGCACCGTCGAATCGAGGCCCAGCACGTTGTTGGCCGCCGAGTCTCCCACCAGCACGATGTCCACGCCGACCTCGTCCACGATGCGGCCGGTGGGGTGATCGTAGGCGGTGATCATCACGATCGGCCGGCCGTCGCGCTTCATCCGGCGCAGATCTGGCAGGGACAGTTTCACGGTGCCTCCAGGACGATGTTGTCGATCAGGCGGGTGCCGCCGAAGCGGGCGGCCCCGATCACCAGCGCGCCGGCTCGCGGCTCGACCTCGTCGAACGTGTCGGGATCGACGACGGTCAGGTAGTCGAGCTCGCCCTCGACCAGCGACGGGTCGCGGGCGACCAGGGCTCGGTACAGCGACGCCGCACGTGCCCGCTCGGCCGCCGACAGGTACGCGTTGCGGGATGCCAGGGCGAGCCCGTCGGGATCGCGGACGGTGGAAACCGATCGGATGTCGACCGGGACGTCGAGGTCGCGCACCATCCGCCGGACCACCGCCAGCTGCTGGGCGTCCTTCTGGCCGAAGTAGGCGGCCGACGGGCGCACCCGCTGCAGCAGCTTCATCACCACGGTGGCGACACCGGCGAAATGGCCGGGCCGGAAGGCGCCCTCGAAGCGGCTGCCCAGCGGGCCGACATCGATCGCGGTGGCGAACCCGGATGGGTACATGTCCTCCACCGCCGGCGCCAACACTTCGTCGACCCCTTCCTCTGCGGCGATCTCGCGATCGCGGCCCTCGTCGCGCGGATAGCGCTCGAAATCCTCGCCCTCCACGAACTGGGTCGGGTTCACGAACAGGCTCATCACGACCCGGTCGTTCTCGCCGCGGGCGGCCCGCAGCAGCGCGCGGTGGCCGGCGTGCAGCGCGCCCATCGTCGGGACGAGGCCCACTGTCACAGCAGCGGCCTGACGGCCGCGGCGGATGGTGCCGGCACGAGCGGCAGCGTGGCCCGTCCCAGCGACCGGTAGAGCTCCGCCAGGTCGGGGCGGAGCACCGCCAGGTGCGCCTCGACGGTGCCGGCATCGGCGCGCGCGATGGGGCCGGTGGGCGGCCCTTGCGCGACCTCGACCGTCCGCTGCTGGAGCGGGCGCAGCGCCGAGTACGCCAGCTGCTCGTCGATGCCGGCCTGCTGCATCAGGCCGGCCGCCACGTGGGTCAGCGTGACCAGATAGTTCGACGCGAAGGCGGTGGCGGCGTGATACACCGGCTTCGCCTCGTCGGCCAGCGGGAACGGCGTCATGCCCAGCTCGCGGGCCAGTCGCTCGCCAATCGCCGCGTCCCCGGTCACGGCCGCATAGGCACCCTCCAGCTGGCAGGCGCCCCGATCGGGCCAGATGGTCTGCAGCGGGTGCACGCAGGCGGCCGGGCCGGGCGCGGCGTCGAGCGCGTGCACCGAGGTCGCCCCCGAGAAGTGGACGACCGCGCAGCCGGCGGGCAGCCGGGGGGCGATCCGCGCACAGACCTGGGCGATCGCGCTATCGGGCACGGCCAGCAGCACCCGTGCGGCCGTGTCGAGGTCGGGCTCGTCGCGGCCGTGCACCAGCAGCGACCCCGCGAGCCGGGCGGCGACGGTCTGGCCGACCCTGCCGGCCCCGATGACGACGGTGGTGGTGTGCATTGGCTCCAGTTCCCGCGGGGGGATACCAGGCGAAGAAACTGTACCGCTCGCTATGCTCTGGCCGTGCCGATCTACGAATACCTGTGCGCCGGTTGCTCGGAGACCTTCGAGGAGCTCGTCCCGGCGGGCGGTGACTCGACCGTCAGCTGCCCGGACTGCGGCGGCACCACGGCCACCCGGCTGCTGTCCTCGTTCGCGACATCGCGCCCGCAGGGCGCAGCCGTCGGCGGAGGCGGATGCTGCGGCGGCAGCTGCGGCTGCGGGCACTGATCGCCGCCCGGGTCCTCGACTGACACGCATCCATCCGGATACCGTGGCAGAATCGTGACCATGGATGCAGCAGGGCGAGGAGCGGAGCTGCTGCGGCTCTCGGAGGAGTGGAGGTCGTGCACCCGGTGCCCGCTGGCGGAGGGCCGCACCCAGGTGGTGGTCGGTGCCGGCGACCTCGACGCCGACCTGATGTTCGTGGGCGAGGCGCCAGGATTCCACGAGGACCGCCAGGGCGTGCCGTTCGTCGGCCAGGCGGGCAAGCTCCTGTCCACGCTGCTCGAGGAGATCGGTCTCAGCCGCGAGGCGGTGTACATCGCCAACGTGCTCAAGTGCCGGCCGCCGGGCAATCGCGACCCCCGCCCCGACGAGATCGAGGCCTGCGAGGGCTACCTGTTCACCCAGGTGGCCAAGATCCGGCCGCGCGTGATCTGCACGTTGGGCAACTTCGCGACGAAGCTCCTGTCCGGCCGCCCGGAGGGCATCACACGGGTGCACGGCCGGCCCCGGCCGCACCGGATCGGCGACGTCGAGGTCAACCTTTACCCCATCTACCACCCGGCCGCAGCGCTCTACACGCCGCGCATGCTCGACACCCTGCGCGAGGATTTCAGCCGGCTGCCCGAGCTGCTGCGCGACGGCCCTGCGCCCGCACCACGGCAGCCCGCCCCAGCCATCCCGGTCGCTCCGCCGCCGATCAAGATCGCCGTCGCCGTTGGCGAGCCAGAGCCCGCGCAGCTCGGCCTTTTCTAGCCGCTCCGCCGCCGACACCGCCGCGCTGGCCGCCGCGCTGGCCGGTCTGCTGCAGGTCGGCGACGTGGTTGAGCTGGAGGGCGACCTGGGCACCGGCAAGACCACCTTCGTCCAGGCCGCGGCCCGGGCGCTGGGGGTGACCGCCCCGGTGACCAGCCCCACCTACACGATTGGCGCCCTGCACCCGTCGCCCCGCGGCCGGGTGGCGCACCTCGACCTCTACCGCTCGACCGCCCTGACCATCGAGGAGTGGGCCGACCTCGAGCCGTATTTCGAGGACACCATCGCCTTCGTCGAGTGGCCGGCTGCCGGACGCGGTGTGCTGCCGCCCGCAAGGGTGCTCGTCGAACTGCGCCACGAGGGGGGCGATGCTAGGCTGATCACGCTGGTTTGCAACGATGCGGACCTGCTTGACGCCGTTGCTCGCTCTCTCGCTTGACACCTCCACCGACCTGACCACGGCCTGCATCAGTCGCGACCGCGAGGTGCTCGCGGAGAGCGTCACCCGCGGGAGGTCGTCGGGCGCCCAACACGTGCTCGCGGATGTCGACCATCTGCTGCGGGCGGCCCGGATCGAGATGACAGAGCTCGGGCTGATCGTGGCCGGCACCGGGCCGGGGACCTTCACGGGCCTTCGGATCGGGCTGTCCACGGCCACCGCCCTGGGCTTCGCGCTCGGAGTCGAGGTGCGCGGAGTGGGCACCCTGGAGGCGTTGCTGCAGGGTGCCGGCGCCGATGTCGCCTGCGTCGACGCTCGTCGCGGTGAGGTGTTCGCGCTCGGCCCGGACGTGCCGCTGGCCGCCTATGTGCCCGAGCGGCTGGGCTCGCTGCTACCGGCGCGCGCGGTGGTGGTCGGCGACGGCGCCATCCGCTACCGCGACCGGCTGGGCGGCGCCGCGATCCCGGTGGACAGCTCGCCGCTCCACGTGCCCTGGGCGAGGCACCATGCGGCGCTGGCCGGCACCGCCGGCCCGCCGATCCCGCAGTACGTGCGGGCGCCCGATGCGGACCGGGTGCTGACCGCGAGGGCCGCCGGATGATGACGGCGGTCGAGATGCGGCGCCTGCGGTCGTCCGACCTCGACGCCATCGAGCGCATCGAGCGCCAGTCGTACGCCACGCCCTGGTCGCGCTCGATGTTCGCCGGCGAGCTGGCCAAGCCCAACGGGGTCTGTCTGGGCGCCTTCCAGGGCGCCGACATGCTGGGCTACCTGATCGTCGCCAAGTACGTCGATGCCTGGCACGTGATGAACGTCGCGGTCGACCTGCACTACCGCGGCCGCGGTGTGGCCAGGGCGCTTCTGGAGCGGCTGTTCGAGCTCACGATGGACGACGCCGAGCGCGGATACACGCTGGAGGTGCGGGTGTCGAACGACGTCGCCGTCAACCTGTACTCGAGCCTGGGCTTCGTCGAGACCGGCGTTCGCCGGGGTTACTACACCGACAACCGCGAGGACGCGCTGATCATGTGGCGCGATCCTGACCGCCCGCAGTGATCCTCGCCATCGAGACGTCGTGCGACGAGACGGCCGCGGCCGTGGTCGACCGAGACGGGGTGCTGCGCTCGAGCGTGGTCTCCTCGCAGGCCGAGCTTCACGCGCCGTACGGCGGCGTCGTGCCGGAGGTGGCGTCGAGGCGGCATCTGGAGCTGACCGTCCCGGTGGTGGGCAGCGCGCTGACCGAGGCGGGCGCGACGCTCGATGACCTCGATTCGGTCGCCGTCACCAGCGGGCCGGGGCTGATCGGCGCGCTGCTGGTCGGGGTGGCTGCGGCGAAGGCGCTGGCCTTCTCGCGCAGGCTGCCGCTGATCGCGGTCGACCACCTTCACGGCCACATCGCCAGCCTCTACCTCGCGCCCCGGCCACTGGAGCCGCCGTTCCTGTGCCTGCTGGCCTCGGGCGGACACACTCTGCTGGCCGAGGTGGACGATCGCCGCGGCTACCGGGTGATCGGCTCGACCCTGGATGACGCCGCCGGCGAGGCGTTCGACAAGGGGGCTCGCCTGCTCGGGCTGGGCTACCCGGGTGGCGCGCTGCTCGAGTCCGCGGCCCGGGGCGGCGACCCGGAGGCGTTCGACCTGCCCGTCTCGATGCTCGGCCGGCCGGGGCACGACCTGTCGTTCAGCGGCCTCAAGACCGCCCTGCTGTATGCCGTGCAGGCGGTCGCGGACGTCGACGGCCGGCGATCCGATCTGGCGGCTTCCTACCAGCGGGCGATCGTGCGGACGCTCGTGGGCCGGACCATGGAGGCGCTCGCTGCCACCGGGCAGCGAACGCTGGCCGTGGTCGGCGGGGTGGCCGCCAACGGCGCGCTGCGCGACGCGTTCGCCGATGCCTGCGCCCGGGGCGGGATCGAGCTGGCCCTGGCACCGCTCTCGCTGTGCTCCGACAACGCAGCGATGATCGCGTCGGCGGCGCGCTTCACCGACCCGATCGCCTATCCCGCCTACCTCGACCTCGACGCGCACTCATCGCGGGTGGCATGACATGAGTGTGGAGGTCGTGCTGTACGGCGCGCCAGGCTGCCATCTGTGCGACGTGGCAAAGCAGCAGCTGTCCGCCCAGCAGGAGGCTCTGGGTTACGAGCTTCGCGTGGTCGACATCAGCGGCGACCCCGCCCTCGAGGCGGCTCATCGCCGGGAGATCCCGGTGGTCTTCGTCGCCGGCCGCAAGGCCTTCAAATATCGCGTCGAGCCCGTCGAGCTGCGCCGGCGGGTGCTGGCAGCAGTGTCACAAACCGGTCGTTGACCGGCCGCCTTGTGGCATGCGGAGCCCCGTCCAGACCAGGGTGGCTACACTGGATCGTGACATGACACAGAGCACGATCGACAAGGGGGACTCGTTGGCGTCGGATCGACTGACCGTCGGTGTGGCCGCGCGCCTTTCGCGGTATCTGCAGGTGCTGACCCAGGCGAAGAAGCAGGGCCGGAGCTCGATCTCCTCGCAGGAGATCGGCGAGTACACCCACGTGAACGCCACCCAGATCCGCCGCGACCTGTCCGGGTTCGGCAAGTTCGGCAAGCGCGGGGTGGGGTACAACATTGACTTTCTGATCGCCGAGATCCGCAAGATCCTGCGCACGTCGGGCCAGCACAACATCGCCCTGGTGGGCGCCGGTCAGCTGGGCCAGGCGATCGCCTCGTCGAACATCTTCGTCGACCACGGCTTCCACATCGCCGGGGTGTTCGACGCCGACCCCAGGAAGGCCGGGCGCGCCGTCGACAGCCTGAGCGTGCAGCCGATGGACGAGCTGACCGAGACGATCCGCGACAAGAACATCATCGTCGGCGTGCTGGCCGTGCCGCCGGCCGCCGCCCAGCCGGCCGCGGATGCCCTGGTGGACGGCGGAGTCAAGATCATCTTCAGCTACTCGGACGCCCTGATCGACACCCCGGCCGATGTCACCGTTCACCGCAGCAACCCGGCCGAGCAGCTGCTCTACGCGCTCTACTTCTACCTCTCGTAGATCCCGCCGTTCGTAGACTGCCGCCGTGCGCCTGATCATCTGGCACGGCTACCTGCTCGCCGACACGGGCTCCAACATCTACACCCGGCACATCGCCCGGGCCTGGGACCGGCTGGGCCATGACGTCACGGTGCTGTGTCAGGAGCCGCATCCCGAGCGGTATGACCTCGGCCGCCGGGTGCGCGTCGTCCGGCCGGACATCGGACCGCTGCTGCCGGTGTTCGTGGTCGACCGCTACGAGGGGCTCGAGGCCCGTCACGTCGCCGACCTGACGGCTGACCAGCTCGACCGGTACACCAGCGCGAACGTCCGTGCGCTGGAGGCCGAGATCGCCTCCGGGCCGCCGCCGGCGATGGTGCTCGCGAACCACGCTCTGATGGGTGGGCCGGTGGCGGCGGGAGGCTGCGCCGCCGGGTCGACGCCCTACGCCGTGAAGGTGCACGGCTCGGAGCTCGAGTACGCGATCCGAGGGCGCCAGGCGCTGGCGCAGATGGCACGCACCGGCCTCGACGGCGCGGCCAGGGTGTACGCCGGATCCCAGCACATCGTCGACGTCACCCGGGAGCTGCTGGGCGGCGGCTCCTACCTCGACCGCACGGCGATCGTCCCGCCCGGCGTCGACCTCGAGCTGTTCCGGCCCGACGGTGGGTCGCGGGCGCGCCTTGCCCAGCTGCTTGCGCGTCCCCGGGCCGAGGATCATGCCGAGCGGCGCCCCGACCCCGATGTCCGGGAGCGGCTGGAGGCGGTCGACCGGTTCGTGCTCTATTTCGGCAAGCTGCTGCGCCAGAAGGGCGTGCACACGCTGCTCGATGCCTGGCGAGACGTGGCGCCTCGGCATCCCGGCCACTCGCTGGTCGTCGTCGGGTTCGGCTCCGACCGTGAGGCGTTCCAGCGGGCCGCCGGGGAGCGCGTGGTGTTCACGGGAGCGATGGATCACGAGGAGCTGGCTGCGCTGATCCCGCTGGCCGATGCGGCCGTTGTCCCGTCGGTGCTGCCCGAGGCCTTCGGCATGGTCGCCGCGGAGGCCGCCGCCTGCGGGGTGATCCCGATCGTGTCCGACCACTCCGGGCTGGCCGAGGTGGCCGCCGGGCTGGGCGAGGCGGCGCGTACATTCGACGGCACGGTGGGCCAGTTGGCCGACCGGATCGAGGAGGTGCTGGGACTGGAGGAGGCCGAACGCGGGCGGCTGGGCGGCCTGGGGAGGGACGTTGTCGCCACCCGCTGGAGCTGGGAGCGGGTGGCCGCGCGGCTGATCGCGGGCGTAGCGGTCGACACCGGCGCACCGGTCGCCCTTAAAGGGCCGACTCCTCGCCGCCGATAGGGCTTGGAGACGGTGCTGCCTGCGGGCCGCGCCCGAGGCTCGAACGACCGCGGGATGGGCTCGAATGCGCATCCGCCCAGGGGGACCGATGGATGGATCGACGGTGAAGGTGCTCGTTGCAGACGACGAACCGCATCTGCTGAGACTGGTGAAGTTCCGCCTCGAGCGTGAGGGGTATCAGGTGCTGACGGCCACCGACGGGGAGGCGGCGCTGAAGGCAGCGCGAGAGCAGAAGCCCGATCTGTGCGTGCTCGACGTCATGATGCCGAAGTGCAGCGGATTCGATGTGCTGCGGGGGATTCGAAGCGACGAGTCATGTGCGGGGATGAAGGTGATCATGTTGACCGCCCGTGCACAAGATCGGGACGTCGACGTCGGGTTCTCGCTCGGCGCAGATGACTTCATCACCAAACCGTTCAGCCCACAAGAGCTTCGTGTCCGAATCCGGACGCACCTGCCCGTGTCCTGATCGACGTGCATCGGGCTCTGGTGCCCGGTGTCGGGGCGCCCCGCCCTCGTCGCGTTATCGTCACAGTCATGGCCGAGGTCTCCCTGCTCCGACCGGACGCGCTGACGGAGGCGATGCCAAGGCTGGTCGAGATCTACGCGGCCGCATTCTCCGAGCCGCCGCATGTCCAGAGCGACGGCGAGCCCGAGCGGTTCCGCGCCGTCCTTGCCGACCACCGGATGCGCAAGGGCTTCCTGCTGGCCGCCGCGTGTGAGGACGACGAGCTGCACGGGTTCGCCTATGGCTACCCGGGAGGGCCCGGTGAGTGGTGGCACGACCGGGTGGCCGCAGCCATCGACCCGGCGCAGGCCGCCCGCTGGCTGGCGCCCGGGTACCTCGAGGTGGTCGAGCTGGCGGTGGCGCCCAACCATCAGCGACAGGGTCTGGGCGAACGGCTGCTGGACGCGCTGACGACGGCCAGCGGCGCCTCCTGCGCCGTCCTCTCGACCCGTGTCGACGCTCCCGCCTTGGGCTTCTACGCCCGCCGCCACTGGCAGCCGATCGGGGAGCTGCGGTTCGCGGAGTCGGGCCCTGTCTACGTCATCCTGGCCCGCGACCTGCGGTCGGGCGCGTAGAGCAGCGCCCCCGCGGTGCAGCAGACCTCGATCGCGGCCCAGGCCAGCAGCGGCAGCACCACGATCCCGAGCAGCCAGCCGGCAGCCGCGGCCAGACCCAGCGTCAGCGCGTAGATCCGTGCCATCAACGTCACGGATGTGACATCGGCAGCCGTCCGCGCGAGATTGAGACCGGTTTCGGTATCGTCCCGGGGCCGTGGGCGAGTCACCCAAGATCAGCGATCCGCTGGTTGCCCTCGAGGAGGCGCGCCGGGGCTTCGAGCAGGCCGAGGACTTCACCATCGCCGTGGAGGAGGAGTTCGCCATCCTCGACCCCGCGACGCTCGACATGACCGCGGGGTTCGAACGCTTCGCCGCGGCGGCGGACGGCCACCCGGGGCTCGACGGCATGGTGGCCGGTGAGCTGATCCGCTCGGAGGTCGAGGTCAAGACGGGCAAGTGCCAGACGTTCGACGAGGCGGCCGAGGCGATGGCCCGGCGGCGGGTGGACCTGGCGGGTGTGGCGTCGGATCTCGACCTGCGGCTGTCGGCGGCCGGCACTCACCCCTGGGCGCGATGGCAGGACCAGCAGGTGATCGACACGCCGCACTACCACATCGTCGAGCAGACGCTGCGCTACGTCGCCTGGCGGAACAACACCTTCGGGCTGCACGTCCACGTCGGCATCCACGGCGCCGATCGGGCGGTGGCCGTGGCCAGCGCCATGCGCACCGTGCTTCCCGAGCTGCTGGCGTTCTCCACCAGCTCCCCCTGGCTGGAGCGGCGCCACACGCATCTGCACTCGACCCGCACCCAGATCTTCACCCGCTTCTTCCCCCGCTGCGGGATTCCCGACTCCTTCGCCCGCTGGGAGGACTACGCGGCGTTCGTGCGCTTCCTGATCGACACCGGATCGATCCGCGAGCACACCGAGATCTGGTGGAGCGTGAGGCCGCACCAGGCGTACCCGACGGTCGAGACGCGGATCTGCGACGGCCAGCCGGACTTCGCCCGGTCGGTCGGCCTGGCTGGGCTGATGGTGGCTCTGACCGCCGATTTCGCGCGCCGCCATGATGCCGGCGAGCCGCTGCCCGACCATCCGCATCGCGATCTCGAGGAGAACTTCTGGCGGGCTATCCGCTGGGGCATGTCAGGCGAGCTGATCGACCTCGACGGCCGCAGGGCGATCCCCGCCGCCCAGCGGCTCGAGCAGGTGCTCGACCAGGTGGCAGGCACCGCCGACGACCTGGGGATCACACCCCACCTGGCCGTGCTCCGGGAGCCGACAATGTCGCAACAGGTGTGGCCGGCCCTGGAGGCGGGGCAGGACCTGCGCGCGCTGCTGGCCGACGCGGTCGAGCGGTCGGAGTGCTCGGCAACTGAATGGCTGTCGGTGAGGAGAAACGCATGAGCGACCAGGCACCACCACAGGAGGGCCAGCCTCAGCAGCTGCCCAGCGTCCCCGACGTCCTGCTGTCCAGCGTCCATCTGCTGATCACCCTGGCGGACGACGCGATCGCCCGCCGTGAGCGGCTGGAGGAGGCCGCTCTGGCCATCGATGCGCTGGCGGCGCTGATCCCCCAGGTCGAGCGGATCATCCCTGCCGATGCGCTGAGCGGGTACCGTCAGGCGCTCAGCGAGCTGCAGTTGGCGTATGCCGGCGCGCTCTCAGGCCCGCCCGCGGAGCAGCCGGCGGAGCGGCCCGAGGCGCCGAAGCCTGCCGCCGAGCGGCCGCGGATCTGGACACCGGGAGGGGATGTATGAGCGACGCGGAGATCGGCGTGTTCGGAGGATCGGGGTTCTACTCCTTCCTCGAGGAGGCGGAGGAGGTGGCGGTCGACACGCCCTATGGGCCGACGTCCGACCGGTTCGTGATCGGCGACGTGGGCGGTAGGCGGGTGGCCTTCATGCCCCGCCACGGCCGCCATCATCACCTGCCGCCGCATGCCATCCCCTACCGCGCCAACCTGTGGGCGATGAAGGAGCTGGGCGTGCGGCGGGTGATCGGTCCCTGCGCGTCGGGGAGCCTCTCCAAGGACCTGCCGCCGGGCACCTTCGTGGTCTGTGACCAGTTCGTCGACCGCACCAGCGGCCGCCGGGACACCTACTACGACGGTCCGGTGACCACCCACGTGTCGGCGGCCGACCCCTACTGCCCCGACCTGCGGGCGATCCTCGTCGGCACCGGCCGCGAGCAGGGACTCGACATCCGCGACGGCGGCACGGTGGTGACGATCCAGGGCCCGCGGTTCTCGACCCGCGCCGAGTCGAAGTGGTTCAGCAGCATGGGGTGGGGGGTGATCAACATGACCGCCTACCCGGAGGGCTGGCTGGCCCGGGAGCTCGAGCTCTGCTATGCCAACATCTCGCTGATCACCGACTACGACGTCGGGCTGGAGGACGATCCGGATGTTCAGCCGGTCAGCCACGAGGCCGTGGTCAAGGTGTTCACCGAGAACAACGAGCGGCTGCGGTCGCTGCTGTTCGCCGCCATCCCGAAGATCGGTCCGCAACCGGACGACCTCTGCGCAACGGCGCTCGAGGGCGCCAGGTTTTAGTTACAAACAGGGCCGGGAACCGGCTGTCCAAGCCGAGGGCGTTGGTACGATCCCTCGGTCGTCTACGTCATCTCGAAGGAGCTGTCCACGTTGAGTTCACTGGTTGACCATGCGGTGCTGATCGCGCTCGTCTGCGGCGTGGCGGCGGTCGCGTACGGGCTGGGACTGACCCAGTGGGTGCTGAAGCAGCCCGCCGGCAACGACCGTATGCGGGAGATCGCCCATGCGATCCAGGAGGGCGCCGCCGCATACCTGCGCCGGCAGTACGCCACCATCGCCGCCGTCGCCGTCGTCGTGGCGGCCGCCATCGCCGGTGCCGCGCTCTTCACCGACAGCGCCTCACTGGGGCCGAAGGTCGCGATCGGCTTCGTGATCGGCGCCCTCCTCTCGGCCGCCACCGGGTTCATCGGGATGAACGTCGCAGTGCGCTCGAACGTCCGCACCGCGGAGGCCGCCCGCAAGGGGCTCGGCCCGGCGCTGTCCGTCGCGTTCAAGGGCGGGACGGTGACCGGGATCCTGGTCGTCGGCCTGGGCCTGCTCGGTGTCGCCGGCTACTACGGCGTGCTGAAGCTGATGGACGAGTCAGACCTCGAGGCGACCAAGGCGCTGGTCGGTCTGGCCTTCGGCGGTTCGCTGATCTCCGTGTTCGCCCGGCTGGGCGGCGGCATCTTCACCAAGGCGGCCGACGTCGGCGCCGACCTGGTGGGCAAGATCGAGGCCGGCATCCCCGAGGACGACCCGCGTAACCCGGCCGTGATCGCCGACAACGTCGGCGACAACGTCGGCGACGACGCCGGCATGGCGGCCGACCTCTTCGAGACCTACGCCGTGACGCTGGTCGCGGCGATGTTCCTGGGTGCCCTGGGCCACTCGCACGAGGCGGTCGTGCTGCCGCTGCTGCTGGGCGCCCTGGCCATCCCGGCCTCGATCGTCGGCACGCTGCTCGTCCGCCTGCCCCGGTCGGGCAGCGTGATGTCGGCGCTCTACACCGGCGTGCTGGTGTCGGCGGTGCTGTCGGCGATCGTCTACCTCCCGATCATCAACAGCGTCTTCGACAGCGACTTCAAGGGCGCCAGCAGCAGCGATCTCTACTTCTGCGCCCTGATCGGCCTCGTCATCACGGCCTTGATGGTGGGGGTCACCGAGTACTACACCGGCACCCGGTTCGCGCCGGTGAAGCGGGTGGCCCTGCAGTCGGAGACCGGCCACGCCACCAACATCATCGCCGGCCTGGCCGTTGGCATGCAGGCGACCGCCCTGCCCGTGATCACGATCGCGGTGGGCGCGGTGGGCGCGTACGAGCTGGGCGGCATCTACGGGGTCGCCGTGGCCGTCACATCGATGCTGTCGATGGCCGGCATGATCGTCGCCCTCGACGCCTTCGGCCCGATCACCGACAACGCCGGCGGCATCGCCGAGATGGCCGACCTGCCACACGAGGTGCGCGACAACGTCACCGATCCGCTGGACGCGGTCGGCAACACGACCAAGGCGGTCACCAAGGGCTATGCCATCGGGTCGGCAGGCCTGGCGGCGCTGGTGCTGTTCCAGAGCTACAACGACGAGCTGCAGACCGAGCTGGGGAAGACCGTATCGTTCCAGATCAACGACCCCTGGGTGCTGGCCGGGCTCCTGATCGGCGGGCTTATGCCGTTCCTGTTCGCCTCGCTGGCGATGGACGCGGTCGGCCGCGCTGCGGGCGCCGTGGTGCAGGAGGTGCGCCGCCAGTTCCGCGAGATGCCGGGGATCATGGAGGGCACGCAGCGGCCGGACTACGCCCGCTGCGTCGATCTGGTCACCCGGGCTGCGATCCGCGAGATGCAGATCCCTGCGCTGATCCCGGTCGCCGTGCCGATCATCGTCGGCCTGATCAGCTATCAGGCGCTGGGCGGCCTGCTGGTCGGCACCATCGTCACCGGCCTGTTCCTGGCCATCTCGATGACCGCCGGCGGCGGCGCCTGGGACAACGCCAAGAAGCTGATCGAGGACGGCGCGCATGGTGGCAAGGGCTCCTCGGCCCACGCCGCGGCGGTTACGGGCGACACGGTGGGCGATCCCTACAAGGACACCGCCGGCCCGGCCATCAACCCGATGATCAAGATCGCGAACCTGGTCGCCATCCTGATCATCCCGCTGCTCACCCGATAGGCACCCCGCCCGGGGCGGCGATCACCGCCCCGGGCGCCCCGCCGACCATGGCGGTATAACCCCCCGATGCCGATCAAGCGGCGACGAGCGGGCGGCCTGCACCGGGTTCTGGGGACGGCGGCGCTGTTCTCGACCGCGTACGGCAACGTCGGCTCCTCGATCTACTACGCGCTGGGGCTGGTAACCGCCTATGCGCTGGGACTGACGCCGGTCGCATTCGCCATCTCCGGAGTGATCTTCTTCTTCACCGCGGTGACGTATGCGGAGGCGACCGCCAGGTTCCCGGAGGCCGGCGGCTCGTCGTCGTTCACACGGCACGCCTTCAACGAGGGCGTCTCGTTCTTCGCCGGCTGGGCGCAGATGCTGAACTACACGGTGACAATCGCCATCTCGGCGATCTTCGTCCCTCACTACCTGGGCGTGTTCTGGGCGGGCGCGCACCTGAACCGCCATCCCAACGACATCATCGGCGGCGCGGTGGTGGTGCTGTTCCTGGTGGTGCTGAACGTGGTCGGCGTCAAGGAAGCAGCCGGGCTGAACATCTTCCTCGCCCTGGCCGACTTGGCGACGCAGGCACTGCTGGTCGTGATCGGCATGATCGTGGTCTTCTCACCCGACGTGCTGACGTCCAACGTCGACCTGGGGATCGCTCCCACCTGGCGCGATTTCATCATCGCGGTACCGGTGGCGATGGTTGCCTACACGGGCATCGAGACCATCTCCAACATGGCCGAGGAGGCGATCGATCCGCCCCGGCACGTGCCGCGCGCGATCATGTACGTGGTCCTGGCGGTGTTCGCGATCTATGCGTTCCTGCCGTCGGTGGCGCTGTCGGCACTGCCGGTGAACCCGGCCACGGCGCAGCAGGTGCAGGACGTCGACACGTACCAGTGCACGGCCCAGGAAGGCCTGAAGGTGGGCGATCCCACCTCCGACCTGGCCTGTCGATACGCCTCCGACCCGGTGGCCGGTCTGGTGCAGAACCTCGGCCTGCCCGAAGCGATCACCTCGGGCCTTGCCTACTACGTCGCCATCCTGGCGGCGACGATCCTGATCATCGCCACCAACGCCGGGATCATCGGGGTATCCCGGCTGACCTACTCCATGGGCCAGCACCGGCAGCTGCCCGAGGCGATCCGCCGCACCCATCCGCGGTTCAACACCCCCTACGTGGCGATCCTGCTGTACAGCGCGATCGCCATCGCGCTGATGGTGCCCGACGGGGCCACCGCGTTCCTGGGCAACCTGTACGCGTTCGGGGCCATGCTCTCGTTCACGCTGGCGCACGCCTCGGTGATCTGGATGCGACGGACGATGCCGAGCCAGGACATGCCCTGGCGGGGGCCGACCTCGTTCCGGGTCGGCTCGTACGACGTGCCGACGTTCGCCATCCTCGGCGGGCTGGGCACGCTGGTGTCCTGGCTGGTCACCATCGTGCTCAACCAGACGGTGGCGGTGGTCGGCCTGGGCTGGCTGCTGGCAGGGATGATCATCTACGTCGCCTACCGGTCGTCGCAGGGGCTGCCGCTGGGGCGGACGGTGATCCTGCAGGCGGGGGCCGGCGGCCCGGAGCTCGAGGTGGAGTACCGCTCGATCCTGATGCCGATCGCCACCGGCCGGGTCGACGACGAGATGACCATCACCGCCTGCGGGCTGCTGGCCGAATCCGGCGGCAGCCTGGTCGTGATCTATCCGATCGAGGTGCCGCTGTCGATGCCGATGTCGGCCCCGATGGAGAAGGAGACGGCGATCGCCGAGCGGGAGCTGCTCGAGGCCGCGGCGCTGGGTCGGGAGTACGGCATCACCGTGGTCACGCGGATCGTCCGCACGCGGGCCGGTGGCAGGGCGGTGGTCGAGGAGGCCGAGCGGCGAGGGTCGGAGATCATCGTGATCGGCGCCCGGGAACGCGCCAAGCCGGGGCAGCGGCTGTTCGGCCCCCGGGTCGACTACGTGCTGCGAAACGCGCCCTGCCGGGTGATGGTGGGCGTGCTGCCACCGGGCTCGGGAGCGTAGGCGTGCTCGCGGCCAACCGGCTGTTCGCCGGCCTGTTCCTGATCCTCGGCGCCGCCATCCTGATCCGCACGATCGCCGCCGGCGGCGGCCAGGTCGGCCTGCTTGCGGGAGTGGTCTTCCTCGCCCTCGGCGTCCTGCGGCTGCGGGCCGTGCGATGAGGTCGCCCGGCTGTGCGAAGCTACCGCCGATGGCGTGGGAGAGCGTCAGCGCGTCCGACCCGGGCCGGAGGGTCTAGGTGGCCCGACGGATCCCCGTGCTGGGAAGGGTGCTGGGGACGCCCGCCCTGTACGCCATGGCCTACGGCGAGATCGGCAGTTCGCTCTACTACGCGCTCGGCATCACGGCCGTGTACGCGCTGTCGACGACCCCCGCCGTCTTCATCGCCGCCGGCTTTTTGTTCGCGCTGGCGGCCGCGTCCTACGCTGAGGCCGGGGCGACCATCCCCGACCGGGGCGGGGCGTCGGCCTATGCACGCCGCGCCTTCAACGACATGGCCGGGTTCGTCGCCGGGTGGGCGACCGTCCTCGACTACGTGATCTCGATCTCGCTGGCGGCGCTGTTCATTCCCCATTACATGGCGGCCGCGCTGGGCGAGCCCGGCTACTTCACCTCGCGGCAGGCGGTCGGGATCGCGATCGCGATCGTCGTCGGGATCACCGCCTTCCGGCTGCTGCGCCGCACAGACGCCTATGCCGCCGGCGTGGCGCTGTCGCTGCTCGACCTGGTCGTGCAGGCCGCCCTCGCGCTGTTCGGGCTGATCCTGCTGTTCGACTGGCACGCCCTTCGCAGCGACATCGACCTGGGTACCAAGCCGACCTGGAGCGCGCTGGCGTTCGCGCTGCCGCTGGCGATGGTCGCCTTCACCGGTCTCGAGAAGGTGTCAGGGCTGGCCGGGATGGCCAAGCACCCGGAGCGCACGGTGCCCGACGCGATCCGCACCTCGGTGTTCACCGTGGTCATCGTCTACACGGCGATGGCGACCGCCGCCACCTCGGCCTATCCGTTCCACGCCGATCCCTCGGCGCCGGCCGGCTACTCCAGCGAACTGACCAGCACCTGGCTGAACGCCCCGTTGGTCGGGCTGGCCTCCGCGGTCGGCGGCGACATCGGCGAGCCGGTCAAGGTCGCCCTTCGGATGATCGTCGGCCTGACGGCCACGGGCATCCTGCTGCTCGCGATCACCACCAGCTTCTCAGGCTGCGCGCGGCTGGCCGACGCTATGGCGGAGCGATCGCAGCTGCCGGGGCTGTTCGGCGTCCGCGGACGGCGGGCGCTGCTGCCCACCTGGGCGTTTGTCGGCGTCGGCAGCCTGGCGACCGGGTTCCTGCTGGTGGGAGCCGCCTTCGAGCAGGAGGAGGTGCTGACGCTGGCCTCGCTCTACAGCTTCGGCATCCTGATCGCGCTCGGCCTGACCCAGGCGTCGATCTTCTGGCTGCGGATCGTCGAGCCCGACATGCCGCGGCCGTTCACGATGCGGGGAAACCTTCCGATCGCCGGCAGGTCGATCCCGTTGCCGGCGGTGCTGGGCGCGTCCGGCGCCTTCGCCGTATGGGTGGTCGCGCTGGGTACCCATCCCGGGGCGCGGGTGGTCGGCCCGCTGTGGATGATGGCCGGCCTGCTCATGTACACCGCCGTGCGGGTGCAGCGAAAGCTGCCGCTGATGGCGCGCTACGAGGTGGTGGAGGCGCCCGAGGAGGTTGTGCAGCTGCGCCACTCGACGATCGTGGTGCCGCTCGAGCGCGTCGACCTGGCCAACGAGGAGATCGCGGCCATCGCCTGCCGGATCGCCCTCGAGCAGGGCGGCCGAATCGTCGGCGTGACCGCGATCCCGATCCCGATGCGCGACCCCCTGTCCGAGCCGGCGCCGGAGGCGGAGGCCGACGCGGCGGCCGCCCAGGCGATGGCGCTGCGCCTGGCGCTGGACTACGGGATCACGTACCTGCCGGTGGTGCAGCGTACGCGAAACCCGGGCCGCACCATCGTCGACGTGGCGGGTGAGTACGACGCCGACCTGATCGTGGTCGGTTCGCCCGCCAAGGAGCGTGTGGCCCGGACGCGCGAGGAGGCGTTCTTCGGGCGCACCGTCGACTTCATCCTGCGCAAGGCGCCCTGCCGAGTGATCGTCACCCATCTGCCGGCGGAGTCGGCGACGGAGGCCGGCACCAATGTCGCGGCGCCGGCCTGACGGCGGCGGCCCCTGGGCGGCCGCCGAGACCACGCCCTGGCTGCCCCGTGCGCCCGCGGTGGTGCCGCGGCTGGCCGCCGCGACGGCGCTCTGCGCGGGCGCGGTGGAGGCGGCCGCCGTCGCGCTGGCGGTGATCGTGTTCGACCGCACCGGCAGCACCGCCTGGGTGTCCGTGGCGCTGGTCGGGTCGCTGGGCCTGAGCGCCCTGCTGGGGCCGTTCGGAGGGGTGATTGCCGACCGCTACCCGCGGCGGACGGTGATGGCGCTGGTGGCCACGGCCGACGCGGTGATCTTCGGCCTGGTCGGGTTCGTGCCGGAGACCTGGCAGATGATCGCGCTGTCCGCGCTGGGTGCCGTGGTGCTGCTGCCCTTCGAGGGGTCGGCCACCGCGCTGATCCCGACCCTGGTCGAAGACGATCGCTTGCCGGCGGCCACCTCGACCATCGCCGCGGCCCAGCAGACCGCGACCCTGCTGGGGCCGGTGGCGGCCGGTGTCGGGGTCGGTGTGGCCGGCCGGACGCCGGTCTACCTGGTCGTGGGCGGCCTGTTCCTGGCCGCGGCGCTGGCTGTGCGGGCGCTGCCCAGCGTGCCGGTGGCGCCGTCCCGAGGGACGATGCGCATGCATCTGCGAGAGGGCATGCGGGCGCTGGTCTCCGATCGCGTGATCCTGACCACGACCGCCGCGGCAACGCTCCTGATCGGCTTCTCGGCCGCCACCCTGGTCGCCGGGGTCGCCTTCAGCCAGGAGGAGCTGGGCGCCGGTGAGGCCGGTTACGGCTTCATGGTCAGCGCCTGGGGCGGCGGCATGGTGGTCGGCTCGCTGATCGGCGGCCGGCTGCTGCGCCGCCACTCAGCCCTGCTCTTGATCGGCGGCGGACTGCTGCTGGCGGGGATCAGCCTGGCCTCGGTGGCGGCGGCGCCCACGCTCGGCGTCACGCTGGTCGCGCTGGCGGTGGGCGGGTTCGGGAACGGGGCCATGAACACGTCGGAGATGGTGCTCTACCAGAGGCGCATCCCCAACGCCCTGCTGGGGCGCGTGCGGGCGGCGGCGGTGGCGCTCCTGCGGGTGGCCTATGCGATGTCGTTTGTGATCGGCGGCGCCGCCGCCCACGCCGCCGGCTCGCGGGCGGTGTTCGCCGCCGCTGGCATCGGCATCATCCTGACCGCGCTGCCCGTGCTCGGTCTGCTGGTCACTCGCCGCGAGCAAGCACCGGGAGAACCACAGGCGCCGAGCGGCTGAACGGCTGCTCGCCGACTGCGCGGGCGGCGTCGCGGACCGCTCCCTCCTCCGCCCGGTGGGTGAGGATGACGATGTGCACGGCCTCCCCGGCGCCGTGCTGCACCACCTGGGCCACCGAGACGCCGCGGTCGGCCAGGCTCGATGCCACATGCGCGAGCACGCCGGGCGTGTCGTCGACCTCGAACCGCAGGTAGCAGGCGCTCCGCAGCCGGTCGGGCGTGAAGCGGCCGAGCTCGCGGAAGTAGCCGTCGTGCTCGAGGAACCCGGTGCCGCGGGTGCCGATCACGGCCAGCAGGTCGCCGATCACCGCCGTCGCCGTCTCCTCACCGCCCGCGCCGGGGCCCTCCAGGATCACCTCGCGGATCGACCGGCCCTGCAGCATGACGGCGTTGAACGCGCCCTCCACGGCGGCCAGCGGATGGTCTCGGGCCAGCAGGCAGGGGTGCACGCGGGCGGCCACTTGGCCCTCCGCCAGGCGGGCCGATGCGATCAGCTTGACGGCGTAGCCCAGCTCGGCGGCGTGCTGGACATCGGCCAGATCCAGCGTGTCGATGCCGGTGCGGGGCACCTCCTCGAGCCGGACGCGGGTATGGAACGCGACCGAGGCCAGGATGGCGATCTTGGCCGCCGCGTCGGCGCCGTTCACGTCCTCGGTGGGGTCCGCCTCCGCGTAGCCCAGCTGCTGGGCCTCGGCCAGCGCCTCGGCGTAGGTGGCCCCACGGGAGATCATCTGGCTGAGGATGAAGTTGGTGGTGCCGTTGACGATGCCGTCGATGCCGTGGACGTCGCTGACGATCATCGACTCCCGCAGCACCTTGATCACCGGGATGGCGGCACACACGCTGGCCTCGAAGCGCAGCTGCACGCCGTGCTGCTCGGCCGTCGTGAACAGCTGCTCGCCGTGGCGGGCGAGCAGCTGCTTGTTCGCCGACACCACCGACTTGCCGGCCCGCAGCAGCTCCAGCACGTGCTCACGGGTGGGGCTGATGCCGCCCATCACCTCGGCCACCACCTGGATCTCGGGATCGTCCCGAAGATCGGCGAAGCGGGTGGTCAGCAGGCCGTCGGGAGCTGCGCCGTGGCGGGCCGGGTCGCGGACCAGCGCCCGACCCACGCGCACCGGCCGGCCGGTCACCCGCTCGATGGAGTGGGAGCTCTCGGCCAGCAGCCGGTGGACGGCCGACCCGACCGTCCCAAAGCCGAGCAGCCCTATGGTGATCTCAGACATGGCAGCAGACCATAGCCGCCGCGCCGCCGCCCGCGGTAGGCTTGCGCGCATGAAGCTCTTGATCGTCGGCTGCGGGCGCGTCGGCTCTGCGATCGCCGCCAGGATGGCGGCCGACGGCCACACCGTGAGCGTCGTCGACGAGGACGCCGAGGCGCTGCAGCGGCTGCCGGAGGACTGGCCGGGCCGGTTTCTCCAGGGCCACGGGCTGGACATCGCGCTGCTGGCGGAGGGCGGTATCGCCGACGCCGACGCGGTCGTGGTCGCCACCTCCGGCGACAACACCAACATCGTGATCGCCCAGATCGCCCGCATCCGGTTCTCGTGTCCGTGCGTGGTCACCCGGGTGCTCGATCCGGCCCGGGCGGAGTTCTACGCGACCCAGGGGCTGCAGACGGTGTGCCCCACCGTGCGGGCGATCAACGAGGTGACGGATGCGATCTGCGCAACGCCCGGCCGCGTCCCCGAGGGGGTCGACGCCTGATGTACGTGATCATCTCCGGCGGCGGCAAGGTGGGCAGCAACACGGCCGCGGCGCTGCTCAAGCAGGGCCACGAGGTGACGCTGCTGGAGAATGACCGCAACCGGTTCGCCCTGCTGGAGGAGCGGTTCGAGCACGTCGCCCGCTACGGCGATGCCACGGAGCTGTTCGTGCTGGAGCGGGCCGGGGTGGAGCGGGCCGACCTGGTGATCGCTGCCACCGGCGACGACGAGGACAACCTGATCGTCTGCCAGGTGGCCAAGGAGAAGTACGGCGTCCCCAAGACCATCGCCCGCGTCAACGACCCCCGCAACCAGCAGCACTTCGAGATGGTGGGGATCACCCTGCTGGTCTCGGCGACGCGGACGATCCTGGCCCTGATCGAGCACGAGCTGCCACAGCACGAGCTGGTGACCCTGATCGACCTCCGGCGCGAGAACCTGGAGATCGTCGAGTTTGCGATCGACCCCGGCTCGCCGGCAGCCGGGACCGCGGTGCGGAACCTCCGGCTGCCCGACCAGTCGCGCCTGATCTCGGTCAGCCGCGACGGCCGCTCCGAGATCGCGGTCGGCGACACCATCCTGCAGCCGGGTGATCTCGTGATGGCCATCCTCGAGCCTGGGGTCGAGGACGACCTCAAGCAGATGCTGATGCCGGCCTGACGCCGGCCGGGCCGATCGTGACGGGGCTGATCCACCGCTACCGCGACCGGCTCCCGGTCACCGACGCCACGCCGGTGGTGACTCTGGGGGAAGGCCAGACCCCGCTGCTGCCGGCTCCGCGGATCTCCGAGCTGACCGGCCTCGACGTGCACCTCAAGTACGAGGGCCTGAATCCGACCGGCTCGTTCAAGGACCGGGGGATGACGATGGCCGTTTCCAAGGCACTCGAGGAGGGGTCGACGGTCGCCGTCTGTGCCTCCACCGGCAACACGTCGGCGTCGGCAGCGGCCTACTGCGGCCGGGCCGGCATCAGGCTGGCCGTGGTGCTGCCGGAGGGCGCGATCGCCCGCGGCAAGCTGGCCCAGGCGCAGATCTGCGGTGCCCGCGTGGTCGCCGTGCAGGGCGACTTCGACGATGCTCTGCGGCTCGTCCGCGAGCTGGTCGAACGGCATCCCATCGCTCTCCTGAACTCGATCAACCCCTTCCGGCTGGAGGGGCAGAAGACCGCCGCCTTCGAGGTGCTGGAGCAGCTGGGCGGCGCTCCCGACTGGCTGGCGCTGCCGGTCGGGAACGGGGGCAACATCAGCGCCTACTGGAAGGGGTTCACCGAGATGGGCGTGACGCCTCGGATGCTGGCCGGGCAGGCGGCCGGTGCCGCGCCGCTGGTGGCCCGCGCCCCGGTGCCGTCGCCGCAGACGGTGGCGACCGCGATCCGGATCGGCAACCCGGCCCGGCTGGGGCAGGCGCTGGCGGCGGTCGACGACAGCGGCGGCGCCGTCCGGGCGATGGATGACGAGGACATCCTGGCCGCCTACCGGCTGCTCGCCCAGGAGGAGGGCGTGTTCTGCGAGCCGGCATCGGCCGCCTCGGTGGCAGCGCTCCTGGCCGCACATGCCGACGGCGCGGTGGAGGCCGGGTCGCGCGTGGTCTGCGTGCTCACCGGCCACGGGCTGAAGGACCCCGACACCGCGGGTCAGGAAGGCGCCGAGATCCTCCGCTGCCCTCCGGACGTGGACGAGCTGGAGCGGGTGGCGCTGGAACCGGCGCATGCCTGACCGGCTGGTGGTCACCGCCCCGGCGTCGTCCGCCAACCTGGGCCCGGGATTCGACTGCATGGCGATCGCGCTCGACCTCCGAAACCGGGTCGAGGTGCGCCGCCACGGACACGGCCAGGTGGTGGTCGAGAGCGAGGGACAGGGCGCGGGCGAGGCGCCGGCCGGCCCCGACAACCTGTTCGTGCGGGCGTTCGAGTCCGCCGGAGCCGACTCGCGCGGGCTGACGGTGCGGATGACCAACCGGATCCCGTTCGCCCGCGGGCTGGGCTCGAGCGCCGCGACGATCGCCGCCGGGCTGGTCGCCGGCCGGGCATGGGCGGGCGGCGGGGAGGACGACCTGCTGTCGCTCGCCACCGCGCTCGAGGGGCATCCCGACAACGTGGCCGCGGCTCTCAACGGCGGGGTGACGCTGGCCTGGACGACGGACGGGATGCCGGCGGCGGTGGGACTGGGCGACCCCGGGTTCGAGCTGGTAGCTGTGGTGCCCTCCCAGCAGCTGTCGACGGCCGCCGCCCGTGCGGCGCTGCCGGCGTCGGTACCGCATGCCGACGCCGTGCACACCGCCGCCCGTGCGGCGCTGCTGGTCGCCGCGCTGGGCTCGGGGGACGGTGACCTGCTGGCCCAGGCGCTGGACGACCGGCTGCACGAGCCGTACCGCGCGCCGCTGGCGCCGCTGCTGGGCGCGGTGCGCGAGCGTGTGCCGGCGCTGCCGGGGGCGCTGGGCGCCACGCTCTCGGGCGCGGGGCCGGCGGTGCTGGTCTGGTGCCGGCCGGAGACGGGAGCGGGGGTGGCGGAGCTGCTGGCCGGGCTGGAGGGTGCTGCGACCCTGCCGCTGGCGGTGGCCGATTCGGGCGCCGTGGTCGAACCGGCCGGAGCGGACGGCTAGAGGGCCGCGGGCCGCTCCAGTACGCGGTCGGCGGCCGGCGCCAGGGTGTCGCGGTCGGCTCCCGTCCACAGAGCGCCAACCGTCGAGGCGCCGGCGGCCCGGCCGGCCGCCAGCAGCGGGGTGGATGCCGCCACGACGGTGATCTGCGGATCCTCCAGTCCCTCGCCGGCCGCCGCCAGGGCTGCCCCCGGGTCCGGGTCGACGGCCTGGAAGGCCAGCCGCCGCTCGAGGCCCAGGAAATGCGCCACGGCGGCCATCGCCTCGGGCGGGCCGGGCGACCAGGCGCCCAGCCGGACGCCATCGCCTGCCAGCCGGCGCAGCGTCGAGTTGAGCTCCGGATCGGGCCTCAGGTAGACCGGGATGTGGTCGTCGTAGAAGCGCGTAACCTCGACCCGCCAGTTGCCGGCCTCGCGCCCGGCCCAGGCGTCCAGGTGGGCGATGGCGGCGGCTCGGGAGGTGGGCACGTCCGCGGAGTCGAGCGGCACCACCCGGCCCAGCTTCCGGGCCAGGTGGTCGACGGCGTCACGCCACAGGCGGTCGACCGGGGCCAGGGCATCGTCGGCGAGGATCAGCACGCGCACGTTGGGCACGGTAGTGAACCGTCACGACCTCCGTGACAGGTTCGCCGCCGACCCGTCACCGCCGGTGTCTGGATTCGTGACGCAGGGACGGCGCAGCATGTGATTCGACCCCATGACATCGCGAAAGGATCGACGTGCAACGACTCCTCCGCGTGCTCGTCTTCGCCTCGACGCTCGGTGCCGGCCTGGTGCTGGGCCCGTCGCCGGCGATGGCGGGCACCTACACCATCGACCAGGTCACCTCCCAGGACATAAGCGGGTGGCAGTACGTGTCCGAGAGTGGTTACGCCGGCTGTAGCCGCCAGTCCCGGCCGGGCGTCTGCGCCGCCGCCGACGTGTCCAATCCGAGCCCGCTTCGGATCTTCGTCTACGGCACCATCGATGCCGGCACCAACGCCAAGTGGCGGTTCGAGACCCCGCCAGGCGTCAGCATCGTGTCGGGCAAGGCCGACGTCGTCTACCGGGTGACGGCGGTCACCCGTGTCTACATGAAGGCCTGGCTGAAGAGCGAACCGGTGTCGACGCAGAAGGAGCTCAACCTGACGGGCACGGATGGCAGCGCCACGTGGTCGATCCCCGGCGGCAACGAGGGAGCGACGTTCTACATCAAGGCGCTCGAGACCAGGTCGTTCTCGGACAAGTGGCTGAACACGCTCAAGGTCGACCGCCTGCGGGCGACCCTGCGCGACGACACCGCGCCCAGGGTGACGGTGAGCGGGGCGCTGGCGGATGGCAGCTGGCAGTCGTCGGCCCAGCCCGTCTGCCTGACCGTGTCGGCGACCGATGCCGGATCCGGGGTCAGCAGCGCCCAGCTGACAGGGTCACTGGGCGACGTGATCGATTCCGACACGGCGGCCCCCGGCACGGCGGTACAGCCGGGCCAGACCGGCTACGTGCACGACTTCTGCCTGCCGCCGGCGTCGCTCGGTGACGGTGCACACGACCTGGCGGTGCGGGTGACGGATGCCGCGGGCGAGTCGACGACCGTTCCCCTGACCGTCAGGGTCGACGCCGGCGCGCCCGCCCTGGCCGGCCACACCCCCTCGGCGCCGACCAGCAACCGCCGTGCTTCGGTGGCGTTCACGGTCGACCCCGGGCCGTCCGGGCTGGCGTCGCTGTCGGCCGCCCTGGATGGCATCTCGATGGAGGTGGACGGCTCCACAGCCACGCTCCAGCCCGCAGCCGACCTGGCCTACGGCACGCACACGGTGACCTGGAGGGCGAGTGACATCGCCGGCAACACCCGCGATGCGTTCTGGACGTTCCAGGTGATCGATACCGACCTGCCCGTGCTCTCGCAGGCCGTGCCCGTGGCCGGCGCCGCGTTCGAGGACCGCCGGCCGCAGATCGGCTTCCGCCTAGAGGACGCCGGCTCCGGTATCGACCCGGGAAGCCTGCGTGTCCTGCTGGACGGCGCGGACGTGGCGCCGTTGGGAACCTTCGCCGACGGGGTGTTCGCGATGACGCCGGCCGGCGACCTTCAGTTCGACACCCACGAGGTGCGGGTGCTGGTGTCCGACCGGTCGGGCAACGCGATGCCGCCCGCGGTGTGGCGGTTCTCCGTGGATGACCGCACGGCCCCGGTGCTGGGCGACGTCCGACCGGACGACGGCGAAGCCGGATCCGATCGCACGCCGGCGATCTCGGTGGCGGTGGCGGACGCCGGCGTCGGCATCGATCCGGCCGGGTTCTCACTGACCCTCGACGGAACGCAGGTGGCCGACCTGGCCGCGTTCGCCACCGGCCGGCTGACCTACGTGCCCGCCGGCCCGCTCGCCTTCGGGGAGCACGTGGTGGTCGCGACCGCCAGCGACGCGGCGGGCAATCGGTCCGGCCCCCGGGCATGGCGGTTCACCGTCCGCGACGAGGCCGCCCCCGTGATCTCGAAGCAGGTGCCGGCCGCGGGGGTCACGGTGGCCGGCGCCACGCCGATCGGCTTCGACGCCGCCGACACCGGCGTGGGCGTCGATCCGGCAAGCCTGATCGTCACTGTCGACGGCTCCGACGTGACCGCCTGGGGCAGCTTCGCCGGCGGCCGGTTCGCGTACAGCCCGGGGAACCTGGGCGCCGGCGTTCACACCATCGGGGTGACGGTCGCCGACCTGTCAGGCAACGTGGCCGGGCCGGTGCTGTGGCAGTTCGCCGTCGCCGACCCGGCCCGGCTTGACCTGGTCGCCGCGACCGCGCCCGGCTCGCTCCTGTACGGCCGCCGTGGCGTGATCACGGCGATCGCTCGATCGAACGGCGTGCCCCTCGCGGGCGCCGAGGTGCGGGTCTCTAGCCGCCCCGCCGGATCGGCCACCTTCGGGCCATCCCGAGTGCTGGTGTCGTCGGCCGGCGGAGAGGTGCGCTGGGAGATCGCACCGTCCCTGAACACCGAGTATCGGCTGGAGCTGGCGGCCGCCGCGGATGAGGTGCTGACGCGGACGGTGACCGTGCGCCAGCGGGTGTCGCTGCGTGCCGGCTCCCTGCAGGTGAGGCGCGGAATGCCCATCCACCTGGCCGGAGCGGTGGCGCCGCGGACGGCCTCCAGAGTGCGCGTGCAGCTGCTGACCGCCAGCGGCTGGCGCACGGTCGCCACGCCGCGGCCGGGCCTGCGGGGCGGCTACTCGGCGGTCGTCGTGCCCCGTATCCGGGGCAGGTACCTGTTCCGAACGGTCGCCCCGAACACCGCCCGAAACGCCGCCGGGACCAGCGGCGCCATCGCCGTGCGGGTGCGCTGAGGGGCGGGGCAACCGGTGGGGCCGGCCCCCTCTCCGGGCAGGGCGGGGCCGGCCCCACCCCCGGGTAGAATCCGTCAGGTGACGACCTCCCCCGACCATGCCATCATCCTCACCGTCGGGGACGAGATCACCTCGGGTGACGTCGCCAACACCAACGGCACCTGGCTGGCACAGCGGCTGGCCGCGATCGGCCTCACGGTGCTGATGCTGGCCGCGGTGCGCGACGACGTGGTGGAGATCGCCGACGCCGTCCGCGCGGCCCGCGAGCGGTGCGCCCTGCTGGTGGTCACGGGCGGCCTGGGCGGCACGCCCGACGACGTCACCCGGGAGGCGGTGGCGGGGGCCTTCGGCGTCCCGCTGGAGCTCCATCGCGGAGCTGCGGACCTGCTGCATGTCAGATTCCCCGATCGCACCCACTCCTACGTCGACCGCTTCGCCCAGCTGCCCGTGGGCGCTCTGCCGGTCACCAACCCGCTGGGCGGCGCCCCCGGGTTCCGGCTCGGGAATGTGCTCGTGCTGGCCGGCGTGCCGGCCGAGATGAAGGCGACGTTCGAGGCCTGCGAGGACGCCCTGCGGGCCGAGCACGGCCGTCCGCCGATCCGCTCGGTGCGGCTGGCCTACAGCACCACCGAGTCCGACATCGTCGACGTGCTGGAGCGGGCGTCGTCCGGGCACCCCGGCGTGTCGGTGGGCAGCTACCCGCATTACGAAGACGGGCACAAGCGGGTCGAGATCGTCCTCAAGTCGAGCGATCCCGGCGCGCTCGAGGCGGCGAGAACATGGCTCGAGAGCGCCGTGGGAGAGGCGCTCGCCATCCGATGATCGAATCGCGGACGCAGGCCCTGGAGACGCTGAACCCCCAGCAGCGCGAGGCCGTGCTGTACACGGAGGGGCCGCTGCTGGTGATCGCCGGCGCCGGCTCCGGAAAGACGCGTGTGCTCACCCACCGCGTCGCGCACCTGATCGCCGAGGACCTGGCCGACCCGCCGCAGATCCTCGCGATCACCTTCACCAACCGCGCCGCCACCGAGATGAAGGAGCGGGTGGAGCAGCTGGTCGGCGGCCGCGTGTCACGGCAGATGTGGGTGATGACGTTCCACTCGGCCTGCGGGCGGATGCTCCGCCGTGACGCCGAGCTGATCGGGTACCGGTCGAGCTTTACGATCTACGACCAGGCCGACCAGGTGCGGCTGGTCAAGAACTGCATCGAGGATCTGGGCAAGGACCCCAAGCGGTTCGTGCCCCGCGCGGTGCACGGCGCCATCTCGCGGGCCAAGGACAGGCTACTGACTGCCGGCGAGTACGCCGACCAGATCGGCTCCTTCTTCGAGCAGTCGGTGGCCGAGGTGTACGACCTCTACGAGCGGCGGATGCACGACGCCAACGCCATGGACTTCGACGATCTGATCATGAAGACCGTGCTGCTGCTGGAGCACGTGCCCGATGCCCGCCGCCACTGGCAGAACGCCTTCCGCTACGTGATGGTCGACGAGTACCAGGACACCAACCACGCGCAGTTCAAGCTGGTCTCGATCCTGGCCGAGAAGCACACCAACCTGGCCGTCGTGGGCGATCAGGATCAGTCGATCTACGCCTTCCGGGGCGCCGACATCCGCAACATCTCCGAGTTCGAGCAGGACTTTCCCAACGCCCGCGTGATCGCGCTGGAGCAGAACTACCGCTCGACGCAGACGATCCTCGATGCCGCCAACTCGGTGATCTCGCACAACCGCGACCGCAAGCCCAAGAACCTGTGGTCCGACCTGGGCAGCGGCGACCCCGTGCGGGTGGTCGAGGCTGAGGACGAGCACGCGGAGGCCCGCTACGTGGCCGGCCGCATCCAATCGGCGCTGGACGAGGGCTACGGGCCGGCCGACATCGCGGTCTTCTACCGGATGAACGCCCAATCGCGGGTGCTGGAGGACCTGCTGACCCGCCAGTCGATCGACTACCGCGTCGTCGGCGGCCCGAAGTTCTACGAGCGGGCGGAGATCAAGGACGCCATCGCGTACCTGCAGGTGCTCGACAACCCCGCGGACGAGGTATCGCTGCGGCGGATCGTGAACCAGCCCCGGCGGGGGATCGGCAATACGACGCTCGACCGGCTGGCGATGGCGGCTCGGGCCCGCGGGATCGGCCTGTGGGAGGCGGTCGCCGACGTCGAGGGGGTCGGACTGGCCGCCGCCGCCACCGGCAGTGTGGCCCGTTTCCGCGACATGATGGCCGGCCTTCGCGAGCGGGCGGCCGAGGCGTCGGTCGCCGACCTGCTGGAGCAGGTGCTCGCCGACACCGGCTACATGGAGATGCTGGCCGCCGAGCGCACGATCGAGTCGCAGGGCCGCACCGAGAACCTGCAGGAGCTGGTGGGGGTCGCCCGAGAGTACGAGGCACGCGGGGAGGAGGTCGAGACGGGCTCGCTCTCCGACTTCCTGCAGGAGATCTCGCTCTACACCGACCAGGACGCGATCGACGAGGAGCGCGGCCGGGTGACGCTGATGACGCTGCACAACGCCAAGGGGCTGGAGTTCCCGGTCGTGTTCGTGATCGGGCTCGAGGAGGGGCTTTTCCCCCACCAGCGCTCGCTCGACGAGCACAACGAGGAGGAGGAGCGCAGGCTCTGCTACGTGGGCATGACCCGCTCCCGGGAGCGGCTGACCCTGACCTACGCCCGCTCGCGGACGATCTTCGGCGCCCGTGGGTTCAACATGCCCTCCCGGTTCCTCGACGAGCTGCCCGCCGACGCGGTCGAGTGGGAGCGGCAGGCCTCGAGCTGGGGCACCCCGTCGCCGGCCGCGGGCGGCCGCGGTTCCTCTCCGTCAGCGGCCTTCCGGGCGCCCGACATCGACCGGCCTTCGCTGTCGATCGGCGATGAGGTGCGTCACACGACGCTGGGTGAGGGGATCGTCACCGGCGTCGACCGCGATGGCATCGTGGTCGTGCGGTTCCGCGACGACCGATCGGAGCGCCGGCTGGTGCTGGGTTACGCGCCGCTCGAGAAGATCTGAGCGGCGTCAGCCGCCGATGCGCACGGCGCCGTCGTAGTGTTTGGTGTACCAGCCGCGCATCTGGCTGGCCTTGACGACATCGCCGGTGCGCGGAGCGTGCAGGAACCAGCCATGGCCGATCCACAGCCCGACGTGTCCGCGATGGTGGAAGAAGACCAGATCGCCGGGGCGGAGTTGGCGGCGGCCGACGTGGGAGCCGGCATACCACTGGGCGTATGTGACCCGGGGGATCTCGACGCCCAGCCGGCGGTAGGCGTACCAGATCAGTCCGGAGCAGTCGAAGCCCTTCGGGGTCGAGCCACCCCAGACGTACGGCACGCCGGCGTACTGGCGCGCGACGGCGAGGGCGCGGGCGGCGAGCGAACGGTGGTGACCGCCTCCCGACCCGCCACTGCCCCGATGCGTGAGCGCCGCCCAGGTCGCGGGCCCCACCTCGCCGTCGACCAGCAGCCCGTGGCGCCGCTGGAAGCCGCGCACCGCCAGCCACGTGCGGCGGTCAAACAGCCGGTTCACGCGGATGTGCAGGAGCCGCTGCAGCCTGCCCACCGCGTGGCCCTTCTCGCCGCGCTGGAGCACGCCGTCGCCCTTGCGGCCGCGGTGCTTGCGTCCGCCCTTGCCGTGATGCTTCTGCTTGCCCGCCCGGCCGGTGTGCAGCGCCCGCCAGGTGTGGGGGCCGACCTCGCCGTCGACGAACAGCCCGCGGCGCCGCTGGAACGAGCTGACGGCCAGGAACGTGCGCTGGTCAAACAGCCGGTTGACCCGGATCCCCAACAGCCGTTGCACCTCGCCGACCCGGGTGCCCTTGTCGCCCTTGCGGAGGATGCCGTCCGACTTCTGGTGCGCCCGGGATCCACCCGATCGGTGCCGGAGCGCCTTCCACGTGCCGGGGCCGATCTCACCATCGACCAGCAGGTGGTGGGCCCGCTGGAACGAGCGCACCGCCTTCGCCGTGCCACGGCCGAAGATCCCGTCCGCGGGAACGTGCAGCAGCCGCTGGGCCTTCGTCACCGCCGGCCCGTGCGAGCCCAGGTGGAGCAGCGGCATGCGCGCTGCCGATGCCGGCGCCGCTGCGAGCGCCAGCAGCAGCAATCCGGCCACCAGCGTCGCGAGTGCCAGCCGCGACGGCCTGCTGAGTCGTGTGCCCGTGGTCATGAGACCCGTCGGCAAGGTAGGTGTGTCCTTCGAGAAATGAATGAAATGGCGGTTAGAAAACATTGAGCGACAGGTTCCGGTGCTCGCGGGCTCCGAGCCCGCGGTGCACCGCGGCGGCGGTTGCTAGACTCACGGCCCCAGGGCGGTTAGCTCAGTTGGGAGAGCACCAGCTCGACAAGCTGGGGGTCACTGGTTCGAGCCCAGTACCGCCCATGAAGGCGCAGATCGTGCGCGCGTCCCGTTTCGTTCCAAAGCCTCTCGATCGTTGCCCCTTGCGGGCTCGATGAAGGCTTTCGGCAGGCCCCGGGAGGGCCTTTAATCCCCAGCCGCCGAGAACCGGTCATCCTGCCCGCCGGGCCCGTGGTTGACGCGGCCGCAGGCCTCGTGATTGGGTCGCACGAGGCCCGTGCAGGCCAGGAGGGCGTCGAAGCCCGGGAGGCCGCCCAACGCGGCTCCCACGGTGGGCATCTACCGTGAGTCCAGGCGGTTTGACCGACAGGGAGGCAGCGGATGGGCAAGGCCCGGCGGGAGCGGGAGCGCAGGGAGCACGAGGAGGCACGGCGCAGGCGGGCGATCGCCATCTGGGTCGCGACCGGCGTGGTGGCCGTTGCGCTGGCCGCGACCGCGGGCATCCTGTCGAACCGCACGGACTCGGCGCCGGTGCCTTCGGCGGCCGATCCCACCAGCGCCGACGCACAGGCGCCGCCGGAGCTGGTGGCCGCGGCCAAGGCCCTCGACTTCAGGCCGCACACGGAGCCTGGGGTGGGTTTGATGGAGGACAAGCCGGCCAGCGCAGCGCGGGCGGCAGCGAATCCCGACCTGCTGGCACCGGGCACGCAGGCGCCGCCGTTCAGCCTGCGGACGCCGGAGGGCGATACCGTCAGCCTCGCCGACTACCGCGGCAAGGCCGTGCTGCTGGAGCTGTTCGCCACCTGGTGCCCGCACTGCCAGGCGGAGGCTCCACATCTGGAGCGGCTGTCCGACCAGCTCGATCCGGCGAAGGCGGCGATCCTCGCCATCGACGGCTCATCCGGAGACGCCGCCAGCGTGTACGCGTTCCACCGCTACTTCGGGCTCACCTACCCGGCGCTGCTGGATCCCAGCGGCACACCGGGCAGCTTCACCCAGCCCGGGCCGGCCGGCCCGGTGTCCAGGTCATACCGGCTGGGCGTGTTCCCCACGTTCTACGTGATCGGCCCCGACGGCACGGTCAGGTGGGCGGGTGACGGCGAACAGCCGACCGCCAAGCTTCGCCAGGAGCTCGAGCGGGCGGCGAATGCCTGACCGGCTGCGGAATCCCTGGCTGGGGCTGGCGGTACGGCTGATCGCCGCGGGCATCTGGCTGGCCGCTGGAGTGGCCAAGGCGCTCGACTTCACGGCCTTCCAGACACAGCTGCAGGGCTACGACGTGCTCCCATCCGCCCTCGTCACCCCGGTCGGCTACCTGCTGCCGCTGGCCGAGATCGTGCTCGGCATCTACCTCCTGGTGGGCGCCCTGGTGCGGCCGGCCGCCATCGTGTCGACCGTGCTGATGGCAACGTTCGTGGCCGCCCAGGCCCAGGCCTGGGCACGCGGCCTGGTGATCGACTGCGGGTGCTTCGGCAACCTCGACCTGCAGCGGGCCGGCGGGGACACGATCCTGCGGGACCTGGGGCTCGCGGTGCCGGGGGTGGTGCTGGCGATCTGGCCCGCTCGCCACCTGTCGGTCGACCAGTCCTTTCTCGGCCGGTCGGACGCGTTCAGCCCTGGTGCGGCGCCGCCCAGCGCTCGTACGCTCGCGTGAAGGCACCGAGCAGGGCCGCATGCAGGTCGTCGGCGCCGGCCTGGCGCAGCCTGCGCGCCCAGCGGCGCCGATCGAGAGCGCGCTGGCGGAGATCGTCGGCATCCAGTGCCGCGGCCACCGAGCGGCCGACCTCGGCCCGCGCCTCGATCGCGGTTCGCACGCGGGCTGCCTCGGCCGGCCGCTGTTCGAGCCTGCGCAGGTCGCGGAGGCACTCCGGGCACGGCCGCACGACGTACCTCTCCCGCTCAGGGCCTGCGCACTGGCCACAGACCGGGCAGCTGTAGGCGGCCAGCCGCACACGCTCGGCGCGCTCGGCGCCGCCCTCGCCAAAGGTCACCCAGACGCCGCCGGGCCCGGCCTCGACCTCGGTCCCGGCGACGGTCACCGGCTCGCCGTCATAGGGCCAGGTGCGGACGACGTCCCCGGCGCGAAGCCCGGTGCGCGTGCAGATCGGCCGCACGCGGGGCTCGGGCGACGCCGGCCGGGCCGGCCTACGGCTGCCCGTGGGGCCCCCGGCGCGGCCCGACGACGGCCATTCGCGGCCGCTCTCGATCCACTCGGAGACCACCTTGCGGGCATCGTTCAGGGCCGTGGTCAGCAGGGTTGCCGCCGCGGAGCGCGATTCCGACGCGATATGCCGGTCGGGGTGGGTGCGCGCCACCCGGCCCCGCCACGCCCGGGTCAGGTCGGCGGCCGATACCGGCGGCTCGAGGCCGAGCAGCCAGAGCGCCCGTACGCAGTCCTGGGCATCGGGGATCTTGGTCGGCATCGTTCCCAGAGTAGTCGAGCCGGTCGGGGACTTCGAGCGCCCGACCACACGTACACTGGCGGCATGTCGGAGCTCGCGGACGCCGTTGGGATCGAGGTGCGGTTGACGCCGCAGGAGATGGCTGCAGAGCTCCGCAGGGAGGCCCGGGCGGGGCTGTCCCAGACCCCGCGATCGCTGTCCGCCAAGTGGCACTACGACGATCTCGGCTCTACGCTGTTCGCGCGCATCACCCGGCTCGAGGACTACTACCCGACCCGGCGGGAGCGCGAGATCCTGGAGGCCCGAGCGGGCGAGATCGCCACGGTGTCGGGGGCCGACACGCTGATCGAGCTGGGCTCCGGATTCTCGGAGAAGACGCGGTTGCTGCTGGACGCGTTCCGCCAGGCCGGCACGCTCGCCTGCTTCGTTCCCATCGACGTGTCCGAGGAAGCCCTGCGGGTGGCGGGCCGGCAGATCGCCGCGGCGTATCCGGGCGTCGTCGTGCGGGCGATCGTCGCCGATTTCGAGCGCGGACTGCACGATCTGCCCGGCGGGGAGCGGCGGATGATCGCCTTTCTGGGCAGCACGATCGGAAATCTGGAACCCGAGGGCCGTGCCGCCCTGCTGGCGGAGGTGGCGGCCGCTCTGGCCCCCGGCGGGAGCTTCCTGGTCGGCGCCGACCTGGTGAAGGACCCGCGGCGGCTGCAGCAGGCCTACGACGATCCCGGCGGCGTCACCGCGGCATTCAGCAAGAACGTGCTGGCGGTCATGAACCGCGAGCTGGGGGCCGACTTCGACCTCGCCGGCTTCCGCCACGACGCCCGCTGGGACGTTGAACGGGAGTGGATGGAGCTGGGGCTGGTCTCGCTGAGGGCGCAGACCGTCACCGTGCGCGAGCTGGGCATGACCCTTCGCTTCGCCCGCGGGGAGAAGCTGCACACGGAGATCAGCGCCAAGTTCCGCCGCGAGGGGATCGAGCGCGAGCTGGCCGCTGCCGGCCTCGCGCTGACCCGTTGGTGGACCGACCCGGCCAGCGACTTCTCGCTCTCGCTGGCCGTCCGCCGGTGAGCTTCGAGGTCCGCCCACTTGGGCCGTCCGACCGCGGCTGGGTGGCGGCGTTGGCGGCCGAGCGCTGGGGCGGGGAGGCGGTCGTGTCCCGGGGCCGCGTGTGGATGCTGCCCGACCTGCCCGGCTTCGCGGCGGTCGAGTCCGAGCGGGTCGTCGGCCTGCTCACCTACCGCGTCGAGGACGCCGAGCTGGAGGTGGTGTCGATCGACAGCCTGACGGCGGGGCGCGGCGTCGGGTCGGCCCTGCTGGAGGCGGCTGCCGCGGCCGCCCGCCGGCATGGCTGCCGGCGGATGTGGCTGATCACGACCAACGACAACCTGCGCGCGCTGCGCTTCTACCAGCGCCGCGGCATGCGGCTGGCGGCGCTGCATCGCGACAGCCTGGCTCGGGCCCGCGAGCTGAAGCCGTCGATCCCCGACACCGGATACCACGGCATTCCGCTGCGCGACGAACTGGAGCTCGAGCTGCTGCTGCCGGCCGAGTGACGGACGCCGGTCAGAGCGGCCAGTAGCGCTTCATCGAGCCGCGAGCGGCTTCGATCGAGCGATCGGCGCGCGTGGTGTCGTCCGGCAGAAAGGCCATCGGGTCGGCGAGCAGGCCGGCGGTCACCCCGAGCACGCCCTCCAGCGTCGCGTGCATGCACAGCGCCGAGTAGGAACGGGCATATCCGCCCTCCTGCACGAGCACCATCCGGCCGCCGCAGTGGCGGTCGGCGATCCGCCGGGCGATCGCCCCCAGCGTCCGAAACCCGCCCATCGTCACGGCCTGGCGGCCGTTGGGGTCGAACTGGTTGGCATCCTGTCCGGCGGCGACCAGCAGCAGGTCGGGGCGGAACAGGTCGACGACAGGCTCGACCACCCGCTCCATGGCCGCCTGGTGGGCCAGGTCGCCGGAGCCGTAGGGCATCTCGACGTTCAGGTTGAAGCCCGTCCCGCCGCCCAGCCCGGCCTCCAGCGGCGACCCGGTTTGCGGGTGGGCGTC